>Ga0136604_1000040_pt1 | contig 74490 bp, 52 predicted proteins | sample AntRauFillE10628_FD_104928 | JGI IMG/M metagenome (GOLD analysis project Ga0136604, IMG submission 104928) | Saline lake microbial communities from Rauer Islands, Antarctica - Metagenome Filla E10 #628 | ecosystem: Environmental > Aquatic > Non-marine Saline and Alkaline > Saline | place...
GATAGAAACATTTCCCCATGCGATATAGGGGGATAAACGACTGCAATGATTCCGAGCTTGTTCCGGTTTCGAAATAGCACTCATATACTTATACCCCCGTCCATTAATAAAAGAGGATAGCAAATCCTTTGCTTGATCTTCACCTCCTTTTTGGAAATTGTCGCTTCTTCTTGTGACTGATGGGAAAAGGGGGATAGACAAATTTTTTGATGGCCGATTTATAATCTGGACTTTTTCCCATGGAGTTTTTATCACCGGCTGATTCATGAATTCGTACCAACGAGACACCCACGCCTTTCGATGTTGTAAGCCGCGAATTATCCCATTCGATTGAAATTCGCGCCATTCAATTGTCCGTCTGCGAAACCATTTTTGTGCCTGAATATCTCTTTTATGTGTGTGCCTAAGCCCCGTTTCCTGATAAGAAAATACCGTTTGAATTGCGTATTCCTGAAAGAGGAATTCCCAAACTTCTTCAAAGGAAGCCTCATAACTTAAAAAAAACAACCCTCTCTCTAATAATTGTTTTCTCAGGACCTGCACAGAGTCGGCTACAAACTGGAAGTGCCGGGATGAGTAATGCGAATTGGACCAAATATCCGGCTCATGCACATACAAGCAGAAAAAAGGCAGTTTATCATTCAAGGCTGCCTCTAGAGGCTGATGATCGACTGTGCGAAAGTCTCGCTTGAACCACACCACATTTACCGGAGTCCGAGCCATTTATACTCTTAGTTTAGACATCCCTCCGTCTACTCCTACGATTTGACCACTCATCCAGGACGCTTTATCGCTCAATAAAAATTGAGTCATATAGGCGATATCTTTGGGTTGTCCGACGCGTTTCATTGGATGTCTGTCATTGGCGTTTTCTCGCTTACTGTCTGTGCTTAAAAGTTGTTTAGCCAATGGTGTATCAACTAATGAGGGGGCAATCGCATTAATTCTAATCTTCGGTGCCCATTCAGAGGCTAAAGTGCGAACTAAGCCTTCAACCGCTCCTTTCGCCGCTGAAATGGAAGCATGAAAGGGCATGCCCTGTTGCACAGCAACCGTAGAATACATTACCACTGCCGGCGCATCTGCCTTTTTTAACGCTTTCTGAAAATGAGAGATAACCTGGACAGCTCCCAAAACATTGAGATTAAAATCCTCAGTAAAATCCTTGGGTTTTAAAGATCGGAAAGGTTTTAAATTAATAGAGCCAGGACAATACACCAAGGCATCTACAACCTCTGGAAAGTCATGAGACTTCCAGTCTTCCTCCAATATATTTCCCTCTTTGTGATTGACCCCTTCTGGTAGATTGTCAGAAGATCTCGATATATTCGTCACTTCGTACCCATCATCGAGTAATAATTGAGCAACTTCACGCCCAACACCTCCCGTTGATCCTACGACAATCGCTTGTTTCTTGGTTCCCATACTATTTTTATACTATTACAAATCAAAAGCTAGTTTGTTAAGTTTATTTTGTCATTTGGATGAAAAATCTACAAAAAAACCCCTTCACCATTGTCTGGCGAAGGGGCACTTAAACAATCAACAAACAAAATTATTGGACAACCAACTTTTTACTTATTATGCCTCTTTCAGTAACTATTTCTACTACGTATAACCCTTTGGACAATTGATCTATTTTCAAGTCTACCGTATTTCGGCCAACAAAAATCTCTCCTCTAAAAGGCTGAGTAACTATTTTCCCGCCTACATCTCTAATATTGATATCAACTCCCCTACGAAGTTCTTCTTCTAATTCAAGTGTTAGCGTTGCTCGATTACTCGCAGGATTTGGAAACACTGAAATATCCCCTCGAATCACTTGTTCTGCACTTGTAGTCAAGGGAAGTTCCAGAACTGTTCCGTCAGCCAAAACAGCGAATAGTCCAAAACCCGGATCATCCATACTTTCTGGCTCTAAGAATCCCGATGCCATAACTGTGGCGGCTCCACCTTCCAGCCCACTTAAAGGAGCCGTATATGAAAGCAGCACATCAGAATTGCCCGCAGCTGTAATGTCTATGGTGTAGTCATCTGCAGGTACATTAATATAATCTGTCTGATTTGTAAAAGATAATCCGTCAGCCAGCTGTGCTACATCTCTAGCAAAAATATCTACTGAAGGTGCATCCGGTGAACCGTGGAAAATTTTAAAATCAACACCTCCTGCCACTGCGGCTTCTCTTGCTGGTGCAATGACCTCTAAGTTAAAGGGTGCATCCATATCCCCTACAATTCCATTCGCTATCAATTGATAGGTCTCATTTGGTGATAATAAGAAATCAAAATCTACAATAATATCATCCGGACTCGTACTTCCAGCCAGCGCTACTCCAACATTCAAATTCACCCCTGCAGGTACATCTACATATTGGGTTGCAGTTCTGAATTCAAAATCCTGAAGAAAAGGATCATCATTGACCCAAATATCAACAGTAGGCGATGGAGAATTATGAACTACCTGCAGTCTTGCTGTATTTTCTACCGGTGGTAATGCAATTAAGCCTCCACTTGGGAGCACTGCCAATAGTGCAAATTCAGGATCATCAGGAGATTGTGGGTTTAGATACCCAGACGCAATTACTGCCGCCGCTTGTCCATTCAAAGGTGTTAAAGGGGCCAAAAATGACCTCACGATCACTTCTGATCCTGCTGGTTTAACATCTACTGTGTAAGTAGACGCAGGAACATTCAAATAGTCAGTGGATTCTCCGAAAGCTAATCCCTCTGCTAAGAAAGCGACACCTCTTGCTTCCACATCTACAGCGGGAGCATCTGTTGCTCCATGAACAATAACAAAATCTACCCCGCCAGCTTCTGCGACCAAGCGCGCGGGAGCCACTACATCCAAATCGAAGGGTGTATCCATGTCACCTACTATACCATTTGCAACAACGAGATAGTTTTCATCGGGATCCAACAAAAAGTCAAAATCTACTAAAATATCACTAGTGTCCGTACTTCCTGCTAAGGCAACCCCAACATTCAAATTTACACCCGCAGGCACCTCCACATAGGGGGTCGCGGTCCGGTAAGTAAAATCAGTCAGGAAAGGCTCATTATTCACCCAAATATCTACTGTCGGTGATGGCGAATTATGGACAATCTGTAAGCTGGCTGTATTCACGACTGCATCTAATTCTAAAAAAGTACCATCGGGAAGAACGACAAACAAGCCGAAGGCCGGATCATCCATACCCGGGTCTAAAAAGCCACTCGCGATAACGGTGGCTGCTCCGCCTTCCAATCCTGAGAGATCCGCTGCATAAGAAGCGACAATGGGTTCTGTACCCGAAGCTTTTATGTCGATCGTATACTCGTCAGCTGGAACATTAATGTAATCCGTATTTTCGGCAAAACTCAAATCAGCGGCTAATTGTGCGACATTTCTTGCAAACACATCCACAGCCGGTGCATCTGTAGAGCCGTGAAATATGGTAAAGTCAACACCATCCACCTCAGCTTCTTGACGAGCAGGTGCGATAACTTCCAGATTAAAAGGAGTATCCATATTACCTACTATTCCATTCGCAATTATTTGATAACTTTCGTCTGGATCTAACAAAAAATCAAAGTCTACCAAAATATCACTAGTGTCCGTACTTCCTGCTAAGGCAATTCCAACATTCAAATTTACGCCCGCAGGCACCTCCACATAGGAGGTCGCAGTCCGATAGGCTACATCAGTCAGGAAAGGCTCATTATTCACCCAAATGTCTACTGTCGGTGATGGCGAATTATGGACAATCTGTAAGTTGGCTGTATTCACGACTGCGTCTAATTCTAAAAAAGTCCCATCGGGAAGAACGACAAACAAGCCGAAGGCCGGATCATCCATACCCGGGTCTAAAAAGCCACTCGCGATAACGGTGGCTGCTCCGCCTTCCAATCCCGAGAGATCCGCTGCATAAGAAGCGACAATGGGCTCTGTACCCGAAGCTTTTATGTCGATTGTATACTCGTCAGCTGGAACATTAATGTAATCCGTATTTTCGGCAAAACTCAAATCGGCAGCTAATTGTGCGACATTTCTTGCAAATACATCCACAGCCGGTGCATCTGTAGAGCCGTGAAATATGGTAAAGTCAACACCACCCGCCTCAGCTTCTTGACGAGCAGGTGCAATGACTTCCAAATTAAATGGGGTATTCATATCGCCTACTATACCGTTGGCAATCAACTGATAAGATTCTCCTGCATCGAGAGTATAGTCAAAATCGACTAAAATATCACTGGTGTCTGAACTACCGGCTAAGGCTATACCCACGTTTAAATTCACTCCGGCTGGAACTTCTATATAAGAAGTTGCTGTTCTATATTCCACATCGGTTAAAAAAGGCTCATTATTGACCCAAATATCCACTGTGGGCGAGGGTGAGTTATGTACTATTTGTAGATCTGCCGTTGTACTTTGTTCCGGCTCGACAGTAATTGTGCCCACCATTCCCAAAGCTACATGTGGAGTGCATTCATAATCGTAAAAACCTTCTTCTTCAAATACGTATTCATATGTCCATCCCGTCGAAGAAGGACCGGAATAAAAAGATTCGGGATTCCCCGGATAAGTCAATTGACGACCATCGACATTATGAGATCCTTGAACATTTTCCCAAATGACTGTATCTCCGACTGTGATTACTAAATCTTCTGGAGTGAACTGATTGCTGGTGACTTCCACCATATGGGAAGTTTGCGTCCAGGCTACACTACTTAGCAGCAGTGATAAAATAATGAGTAAATAATTGCGCAACATAGATTTGATTTTGGTTATTAATTTGTACTATTAAGACCAAAATAAAACCCAAATGGTTGGCAACTTTTCGCTCTAATTTCTTTTCAAGACAATAGGGGACATAAACTCATTGAAATGGGAAGAATTGCCAACCCTTAACAACTTAGCTTCGTTAATACCACTTGGCAGTATTCAGTTTTATAACTTTCGCAATATGGATCGCACCATGCCAGGGCCTTCATAAACCAACCCGGAGTATATTTGAACGAGGTCCGCACCAGCCTCTAATTTTTCTCTAACTTGTTCTACTGTGCGCAATCCACCTACTCCAATCAATACAAAATCTGGTCCCAGGGCCTCACGCATGCGACTCAGCCACAGCGTTGATTCTTTAAAAAGCGGAGCTCCACTCAACCCTCCCGCACCTATTTCCCTTAGTTTTTGGTCATCTGTCAATAAATTCTCTCTGCGAATCGTCGTATTACTCACTACACAACCAGCTAATGCATTACTTTTTACCACCTCGACAATATCATCCAATTGACTTAAGGAAATATCCGGCGCTATTTTGAGCAATATGGGCTTCGGATCCTCTCTTTTCTGATTCAACTGTTGAAGTTGAGAAAGTAATCGGTCCAGTGGTGCTTTATCCTGCAATTCTCTCAGACCCGGCGTGTTAGGTGAGCTCACATTCACTACAAAATAGTCAACATAAGGGAAGAGAGCAGTAAAAGCTGCTTCGTAGTCTTTGTGTGCTTCTTCGTTAGCGGTCCATTTATTCTTACCTATATTCCCGCCAATAACAAGATGTTTAGGGCGTTCCGTATTCTTTAAACGGTCTACACAAGCCGCAACACCATCGTTATTAAATCCTAATCTATTGATGAGCGCTTGATCTTTGGGGAGACGAAATAATCTGGGCTTTTCATTGCCAGCTTGCGGCTCTGGAGTTACTGTTCCTATTTCTACAAACCCAAAACCCAAGTGAGACATAGCGGAAAAGTACTTGCCATCCTTATCGAATCCCGCTGCCAGGCCTATGGGATTCGCAAATTCCAGCCCCATACAGTGCACGGGCTGCAAATCATTAGGGCCTTTACCTAAAGCCGGAAACATCCACCGCCCCAATCGCCACCGAAGAACCCATGAAAACAGCCGCATCGTCACAGCATGCACCTTCTCGGCATCCCATAAAAACAATAGAGATTTCATGATTTTCCACATAGTGCAAAAATAGAATTATTCTTCATCTCAGCCTTCTTATGGCTGGCTTTCATCACAAAACGCATAAAAGCCCGCCACGGTGCTAAAAAAAACAAGCTCAGCTATTACCTTTGTAGACAACAATAATAAATCCATGGAACGCAAAAGAGTCTTATCGGCTATCCAACCCACAGGCGAAATACATTTAGGCAATTATTTTGGCGCCGTTGCCCGGTGGATAGAATTGCAAAAAGAACACGACTGCTTCTACGGCATCGTAAATTATCACGCGATGACCATGCCTTACAAACCCAAAAAGTTACAGGAAAATACATGGAATATGGTGCTGGATCTATTGGCAGCAGGCGTCCATGAAGAGTCCCTTTTTATTCAGTCTCTCGTGCCCGAGCATGCTGAACTCAACTGGATTCTTCACTGCTTTTGCTCTTACGGAGAACTCGGACGAATGACCCAATTCAAAGACAAAAGTAGTCAGATCCAGTCTAAAGACAATTACATTTCCGCCGGTCTGTTCTCCTACCCTGTCCTCCAAGCTGCTGATATTCTCATGTACAAAGCCGATTACGTACCCGTGGGACGTGATCAAGATCAGCATCTCGAACTTACCCGCAACATCGCCCAGCGATTTAATCATCAAGTGGGTAGCGAATATTTTCAGCTGCCGGAAGTGCTCTATAGCGATACACCTAAGCTACTTTCCACCGCCGATCCCAGTAGTAAAATGAGTAAAAGCGCGGGCCCAAAGCACTTTATCTCCCTTTTTGCTTCTACTGAAGACATTCAGCGGCAGATTCGCTCTGCAGTCACTGATACCGGCCAGTCCACCGCTGGCGAAATGAGCGCAGGTGTCCAAAACTTATTTCAACTGCTCAAGGCCTGCGGAAACATCCAGGCTCACGAATCTCTCATGACCGATTATGAGGCAGATCGTCTAAAATATGTAGAACTGAAGGAGGCGGTAACCGAGAGCCTCATTGAGTTCACTCAGCCCTTGGTGCAGCGTAGAAATGAATTACAAAATCGACGGAAAGAAGTGAAAGATAGCATCAAAGAGAGTTCCGCGCGGATCCGCCAGGTCGCTAAAACTACCCTCAAAGAAGTCAAGCAATTGACTGGGCTCATGAACCCCAAAAGTTAATTTTTTATCTTTTTTTAGGGAGTGCCCCTCGCCATGATTACATGTCGAGGGTCGGGCTATCCAGGGGTTCCGTCCCGCACGATGACCTTTCCCTTGATTCACCTTTTGTATTTTGTGTTATACCCCATGGATTTAGTCTTCTGTACTGCGGTAATCAGGCATCGTGCGCGACCCCCGCGTCACGGCCGCGGGTCCCTTACTATCCCTCACTCATTCTTTTTGCAACTGATAAGCCTCGCTGCCACATATCGTCAACTTTGATACATCGTAAAAACGATTCAGTCAGCCTAAGATAACAGCCCATTTGTCGAGCGCAAGAAAAACTATTATCTTTAGGGTACTTCCGAAAACTATCCTTTTGCGTGAACAACCATTTCTAATGAAATAGTCTAAATGTAAAATATGTACATAAGCATCGTTATACTTCGGTCTCTTAGCTCTTGCGAGGCTCTCTCATCATGCCTTGCTTACGCACATATTTTATTATTTTCACATCAAAAAACAGTTTCCGGAGGAACCCTTTAGGACATATTTATTAATAATTATTTTTTTAGATTTTTTATCCATGAAAAATTCCAGAACTTACGTCAGCTTTGACTGGGCGATGAAAAAGCTCCTTCGTCAAAAAGTTAATTTCGATGTGCTCGAAGGCTTTTTATCCACATTACTTGAATTTGAAGTCAAGATTCAATCCATTCTGGAATCAGAAAGCAATCCGGAGACACATCTAGACAAGAACAACAAACTCGATATTCTCTGCGAAGATGAGGAAAAGCGACTCATCTTTATTGAAGTACAGTACCACCATCAGACAGACTTCTTCCATCGCATCCTCTTCGGCTCATCAAAACTTTTAACCAATTTTATGGAAAAAGGAAAACCCTACGAGGATTTGCGCAAGGTGTACTCTATAAACATTCTCTACTTCGATCTGGGACAAGGTGAGGACTACCTTTACCATGGCAAGACTCCATTTATAGGTTTGCACAAAGGGGACATCTTGAGTCTAAGCAAAGTCCAGAGGAACTATTTTGGATATCATCATGTTCACCAAATATACCCTGAATATTACATTCTGAAAATCAACAACTTTAATACATTAGCCAAAAGCAACCTCGATGAATGGATTTACTTTTTAAAAAATAGCGAACTTCCATCAAGCTATTCAGCCCCTGGTCTCAAAGAAGCCGGCGAAAAACTAAAATATCAAAAGATGAGCAAAGCAGAACAAGTGAAGTACGATAAATATCTCGAATCCTTTGCCGTATCGGAAAGTGAAATCAATACTGCCCGTTACGAAGGAAAATTGGAAGGACGTGAAGAAGGACGTGAAGAAGGACGTGAAGAAGGACGTGAAGAAGGGCGTGAAGAAGGACGTGAAGAAGGACGTGAAGAAAACATAAGAGAAGTAATTCTGCGAGCATATAATAACAACATCTCTATTCCCACGATCGCTACTTTGACCCAGCTCAGTGAAAAAAAAGTGAAACAGGTGCTTACAGAAAAGGGACTTTTAGAGAGGTCCTAATTCGCAAACAGGCAATTATAGGCAAAGAGGGGAAAATTTATCCTCTAGCCCAGCCTATGGAAAAAGTAACCTCCAATTGAATAATAAAATGAGTAAAACAGATCAAATCCAGTGCGATAAATATCTCGAATCCTTTGCCGTATCGGAAAGTGAAATCAATACTGCCCGTTACGAGGGAAAATTGGAAGGTCGGGAAGAAGGTCGGGGAAAAGAAAGAAAAGAGTCCATATGCAATGCATACAGAAAGGTGTAGTATCTCCGAAATCGTTCAATTTCTAGGTTACCCTGAAAAGCTTGTAGAAAAAATACTCGTCGAGAAGAGACTACTCGGCAAGTCGTGACTTGAAAAAATACACGCTTATAAGGCAAACTTTCGTGCATGTCATCGCAAGATTACTTCGGTTTTAGCCCTTATAATAAAGCCAAAAAGTGAGTAAAATCAAGGAAATAAGCACTGAAAGCAGAGCATATGAAAATGGGAAATCGCCCAAAGAGCGTAAGCGTGAGGGATAGCAGCGGCAGGCAGGGCGGCAGACGCCCAGCAGCCGTGCAGCGAGTAGGCGACCGACAGGAAGCCCCACGCAGCGCTACGGATGCCGGTGGATGATGCCCTGACTACGAGCGGATAGCCCGACCCCGGCCCGGTTTCTGCCGGTTCGGGGGCACGCCCTATACCTTTTACTTAGAAGAATCAGAAACTGCTTTTTCGAGTTCGAGCGCGCGCAAATGTAAATCAGTCCACTGCGTCTCATCCAAAGTAGAGGGAGCATCAATCATCACGTCGCGACCCTGATTATTTTTGGGAAAGGCAATGAAATCGCGAATAGAACTCTGGCCGGCCATAATGGCCACGAGACGATCAAATCCAAAGGCAATTCCTCCATGCGGCGGCGTTCCATATTCAAATGCATTCAACAAAAAGCCGAATTGCTGCTGAGCTTCTTCCACTGTAAACCCAAGGGTACGCAAATTCTGCATCTGCAGATCCTTATTGTGTATCCGAATAGAACCTCCGCCAATTTCTGCTCCATTGATCACCAAGTCGTATGCATCGGCGCGCATGCTGGCTAAGGTGGCTTGATCCGTGGCGTTCAACTTGGGGATATCCTCCTTTTTGGGGGAAGTGAAGGGGTGATGCATGGCGTAAAACCGCTGATCGTCTTCATCCCACTCCAATAAAGGAAAATCTGTAACCCACAATGGCTTAAAACTGCCCGGTGGAATGAGGTTTTCGCGCTCGGCCATCTCTAAACGAAGGGCACCTAACTGCTTGCGAGTAGTATCCAAATCTCCGGATAAAATGAGAAGTAAATCGCCCGTTGTAGCATTGGCCCTCTGCTGCCACTCTGCCAACACTTCATCGGAGAAGAACTTTCCGACAGGTGACTTGAACTGACCGTCTCCAAGGCATTTTACATACACGAGTCCCTTTGCTCCAATCTGAGGGCGCCGAACCCAGTCTGTCAATTTTTTCAAATCTTTGTTCGAGTAATCGTCAGCTACCGCCGGAACACAAATGCCCAGTACAGCTTCTGCTTGATCAAACACAGCAAAATCATGACCTTTAGCCATCGGTGTAAAGTCAATAAATTCCATCTCAAATCGCAAGTCGGGCTTATCCGAACCGTAGCGGGCCATCGCTTCATCATAGGTCATGCGCGGAAAGTCACCTAAATCCACATTGAGTATCTCGTTAAACAAGTGATGGGTAAGTCCTTCAAAGGTTTGCAGGATTTCTTCCTGGCTCACGAATGACATCTCACAATCAATTTGAGTAAACTCCGGTTGGCGATCGGCGCGTAGGTCTTCATCTCGAAAACACTTCACAATTTGAAAGTATCGATCGAGTCCGGCGACCATCAACAATTGCTTAAACGTTTGGGGGGATTGAGGCAGCGCATAGGCCTGACCAGGATTCATGCGACTGGGTACAACAAAATCTCTGGCACCTTCGGGTGTAGATTTTATCAAAAATGGCGTTTCCACTTCAGTAAATTGCTGCTCACTCAAATATTTCCTTACTTCCAAAGCCACCTGTGATCTAAAAACCATATTTTTGAGAATATTCGGTCTGCGCAGATCCAAATAGCGGTATTTCATGCGCAGCTCTTCTCCCCCATCAGTATCTTCTTCGATAGTGAAAGGGGGCGTCTTGGATGTATTGAGAATAACGAGTTTCTCTACGATTATTTCAATATCGCCAGTGGGGAGTTTTGGATTTTTATTTGACCGTTCAGCTACTGTACCTTCAACGCGAACGACAAACTCGCGCCCTATCGTTCGGCTCAACTCTGCTAGTTCTTCCTGCTCGGATGGGTTGACAACTAACTGAGTAAGCCCGTAGCGGTCGCGAAGATCGATAAAAGTCATTCCTCCTAAATCTCTATTTTTGCTAATCCATCCGCTCAGTTGTACTTCTTCTCCAACATGGCTTATGCGCAAGGTGCCGCAATCGTGACTTCTATATGTGCTCATCGGTATAATTTTTCTCTATTTGGCTTATGTCCCTGAATTCAAAAGACACAAAACTAAGGGTATTCCGCCAATTGAGAATAAAAATGGATGAGAAAAGAAAAATTAATGCTAAAAAGTAAAGTTTCTTTCCTATTTCGTGAGAGGGGGGAGACCGGTATATTTTAATGCGTCTGACACCCTTCGCAAACACCTTGAACTACTAATTCCACCTGATCGACGCGATGGCCTTTTAATTCTCTGAAATTAGGAAGTGAAACATCATCAATACAAAAGGTGTCGTTACAATTTCGGCAATGAAAGTGAGCGTGATTGTGCTGATGCTCTTCACTTCCACATTCTTCTGGACAAAGAGCGTACTTCGGATTGTCCGTGCCATCAAGTGCCTGATGAATAATACCTTTTTCTTCAAATGCCTTGAGGGTTCTGTACAGCGTGATTCGATCTATTTCTCCCAGATGAGTTTCTACATCACTCTTAGATAAAGCTCGGTCCTGCCGAAGAAATAAAGTGAGAATTTGTTCACGAATATTGGTCCTTCGCAAGCCTTTTTCATGAAGAATTTCGCCAACTTGTGTTACGTTCGGATCTTTCATTATCTAATTTTCAACTGTCAAATCAAAAGTAACAAACGAGGCTGTATTTCTCACACCATCGTGTCCTTGTATTGTAACAATATAATCGCCGGTGGAAAGTGTATTGGGCACTTCGAAGGAAATGTTGAAGTTATAGTTCATGCCGTGCCCTGCTGGTACGAGATCGAAAGGTCCGGTGAAACTATTACTACTATTTTTTTTACGATAGGTCAAAAATACGATGGCATTGCCTCCATTACCCAGATCCTGATCATCTATGAGTTGACCTTCAAATGTTATCCTTTCACCGCGATTTGCAGAAAGCTTTTTGCTCTGTGGTTCCGCGAGCTCTAAGGTAGGAGATAGAGAATCCCGGGAGTTAAAAACTTTTATGGTGTAGACATCAGAATTAGGACTAGTATTTCCAACGGCGTCAACAGCTTGGATGGCAAAATGGTAATTTCCCGCAGTGACATTGTTCGGTGGGTTGAGTCTTACTTCTTCAGAGTAGATTTGGGTATTGACTTCCTCCACTTTTAAAAAAGACCAGTCCTCAGTGCTCTGAGCGACCTGAGGAGGGGTAAACCCTGGGGCAGAACCACCCGCATGACCATGGCAATCAAAATTATGGTGAATATCCCATTTTATTTCTGCAACTTCCTGATCATCTTCGACCTGAAGAGTGAATTCCAGGCTTCTAGCCTCTCGCAAGATAAACACCCTTTCATCGACCTCTCCGCAAACTTCCGCCGATTGTAGGGGCGGTTCGGAATTCATTAAAGATATTTCTGGAGCTGACATATCTTCCGCTTGATCCACACAGGAACCAAAGAGAATGAATAAAACCAAAAAAGAAGGGAGGTATAACTTAAAATTCATACATTTGTTTCTTAATGCAACAACGTTGCAAAGTAATAAAAAGTTTCAATCATGACCCCAATTTGCTTGAGGAATATCCTAGTCCTCATTCTCCTTAGCATTATTTCCGCCCTTGGGGAGGCGCAGAATTTGACCGGCAGAGTCATTGATACTGAAGGCGAACCCTTACCCGGCGCTCAGATCACTCTTACAGATCAATCAAAAATGACTGTTACGAATAACAAAGGCCGCTTTACTATTGAACTTGATACACTCCCCACTATCATAATCATACAGTACTTAGGATATGAAGAGAATCGAAAAGAGATTCAATCCGCAGAGAATTCCATTGAGATCGTCTTGGTAGCTAAGAGTTTTTCGTTTGACCACATTGAAGTCATTGCCGAGCATGCAAAACAAGAGCGCTCACTTCCGGCTCTGCATCTAGATGAAGAGTTTTTTAAGGAGCACGGTGATGGTACATTCGCCCAGGCAATAGATGTACTTCCCGGGCTATCCTCCATGAATGTAGGCACGGGGATTGCAAAGCCCGTCATTAGAGGCTTGTACGGCAACCGAGTTTTGGTCAACCAAAATGGAATTAAACAGGAAGGTCAGCAATGGGGCAATGACCACGGATTGGAAATTGATCCTTTTAATGTAGAAAGAGTAGAAATCCTCAAGGGTCCCTCTTCCCTACAATACGGCTCAGATGCGATGGGTGGAGTAATAAATATTATGCAAAAAGCCATCCCTCAAACCAATACTTTGAACGGATCTGTTTCCGGTTTGTACAAAACGAACAATTTACACGCTGCGGGCTCAGCTCAACTGCGTGGGAACTATGAGGACTTTTTCTTTTCTGCCCGATACTCCCATCAAAATTTTGGGGACTTCAAAGTGCCCGCCGACGAGTTCGTATATAATTCGTTCACTTTACCACTGCTGGATGGACGCGTAAAAAACACCTCTGGGCGCGAAAATAACATTCATCTTTCTGCAGGATATAAAGGAAAACATTCAATTACTAGACTGACTTATAGCCGGTATCATTTATTGGGAGGTATTTTTGCCGGTGCCGTTGGGATTCCTCGATCATACACCTTACAGCCTGATGGCAATCTGCGAAATATAGCCATACCTTTTCAAGATGTAACGCACGAAAAAATCGTATTGAATCAAACTTTTTCTCAAGGTGATCACCACTGGGTAATTAATGTGGGGTATCAGAAAAATCGCAGAGAAGAGCACACTCGCCCAGAGTTTCACTCCGTTCGGGCTTCTGATTTAGACCCCAATTCAACTTTAGGCCTTGGACTATTACTGAGTACATGGAGTGTAAATGCACATTATGAATGGCATCCAACGGAAGAGGTGAAATGGGTTTTAGGTAGTAATGCTCAATGGCAAGACCACAGCAGAAGCGGATTTGAGTATTTATTGCCCGACTACAACACTTTTCGCTCGGGGATTTTCGGCATCGGGGAGTGGAATTACAATGACCAATGGACTTTCAATGGAGGGGGCCGATGGGACTATGGCATCAATCGTAGTTCTCCTTTCACTCAGCTCATTTTTAACAGTAATGAAACCGTAATTGATTCCTTGAGTTCTCCCCTTACTGATAATGTTTTTAACAACTATTCTCTAGCCATTGGAGCTCACTATGCGCCCGGTGTGCCTTGGGACTTAAAATTCAATCTCGCCCGGAGTTTTCGCATTCCGTATTTGAATGAAACCGTATCAAATGGCGTGCACCACGGCACCTTCCGACATGAGCAGGGTGAAAAAGACCTCCAGACAGAAATCGGGTGGCAGTTGGATGCAGGCTTGCAATATCAAAGGGGAGGTACAGAACTTTGGCTGAATACTTATGCAAACTTTTTTGAGAATTACATTTATTTACGTCCTACAGCTCAATTCTCACGGCTCCCGGAGGCCGGGCAATTATTTCGCTATACACAACACAATGCTTTTTTCACCGGCGTCGAATTGCAGTGGGATCAGGACTTATGGGGACCGATCAAATACCAGTCTGGCTTTGAACTTGTTTACAGTATCAATCTAACGGAGAAAAGATATCTTCCCTTTACTCCCCCCTCCTCCTACATTCACTCTTTCCAATACCATTGGGAGGCGCCCGAAAACAAAATAGAAGGAGCTATCGTCGCGCAACATCGATGGACCCTAGATCAGAACCGGGTAGACCTCAACGAAAGAAAAACAGATGGGTATCACCTGTTTCGGCTTCAAGCACATGCCCAGATGAACTTTAAGCATTGGTCTATGCGCTGGGATGTGGAAGTCCAAAACGTATTTAACACCCCTTATTTACGACATTTAAGCAGATATAGGCTGTTAAATCTGCCGGAACAAGGACGGAACCTAGTCTTTCGCACGAGTATTCAATTTTAGGCACCGAAAAGTCGACCCGTTCTAAGCTAATTGAAAGCTTCAGGCAAAAATGCGCTTTTAATCAATCTCAAAAAGATCGTCACGAGACGGGTAGGTTGACTTGCTTTTTCAAATCTGCAATACAGCTTGGGTAGCCCAAGACAAATAATATGTCTCCTTCCTTAATAGTAGTATTCCCCTTGGGAATGACCATTCCATCCTCTCTCTCGATCATAGTAATTAAGGCCTCACCCGGAAGGTCTACATCCATAACTAATTTTCCTGCCCATTTACCAAAGTATAGCCCTGATTTCACCTCAATATGTACAAATCGATCTTCACTTAGCAATAAGGAACGCAGTTCAGCCTCCCCTGATCCAGAACGCCAGTCGTCCACAAAGCTTTCTGCTTCAATTAATTCTGCCAGGTGTCCGATGATGCGCATGCGCAACAAATGACTACTCTTGGGTGTCACCAGAAATAGTAGAGCAAAAGCTGTTTTTTCTTCCCCATCTACCACGACTTCCACCCCATCCTCACTGTGAATGGCCAACATCTCCGGAACTTGGCAATATTGGTTTTGATCATAGGTGAAAAACACGCCTTCTCTCAATTCTATGAGTTTCTCTTCTAAGTTGAAGAGCGTATCGCTCAGGCGATCAGCATTTACGTTCAACCTTTCTGCTATGAGTTGTTCCGAGCGAGCTACGAGGTGATTTGCTGATTCATTCTCCTTTTGGTCAACAATAATAGCTCTTGCTATGACCTTTTGGTAAATTATTGAAGAGCGCACATTTTTTTCATTGATGATCGTCATCAATTCTCTCTCGATCGCATTGTCTTTTTTGCGACCCAAACGAGCATGGACATGAAAAATCGCCCCTTGCCGAGTCACTCTGCCGTGCACGTAATAAAAGTACCAGGCGACTGACAATAAAATCAATGTCCCGGTGAATCCAACGGCGAGATATCCCATCTGAGCAACTAACCATAAGGAGACAAACATGCCTACAATTTGAACATATGGATACAATGGGGACTTAAATCCAGGCTTATAAGATTCGATCCTGCTTTCCCTCATCACAATAACTGCCAGATTCAATAAACAAAACAGTAAGAGCTGAAAAGCACTGGCTAATTTAGCTACTCCTTTCACATCAAAGAAAACCAGAATAGCCAGCATCACTAATGTCGTAAAGATTACAGAATAATACGGCGTTTCAAATTTGCCGATTTTTCCAAAGATTGGAGATACAAGCTTATCTCGGCTCATCGCCAGAGGATAGCGAGAAGCAGACATTAAACCAGCATTACCAGTAGAAGCAAAAGCTGCAATCGCCGCCACAACTATGAGTATAATCGCCGTATTTTTCGGCATAAAATCAAAAATGATGCCTCCGGCTTCAGCTACCGGTGTTAAAATTTTGAAAAAGTCTTCCGTGGGAATGACTTTCACCATGACATATACCCCAATGACATAAACAATAACTGCCGTCAATAGAGAAAGAATCATCCCTAAGGGAATATTTTTATCGGGATTTTTTACTTCTTCGGCTATACTTGCCACTTTTGTCAGGCCCGCGAAAGAGACGAAAACCAGTCCTATAGAAAAGATAAAGCCCTCAATTCCATTGTTCAGAAAGTTGCTTTTCTCGGTATCCGGCAGTACTGCATTCCCAGCATACACATAGTTGAGTCCCTGAATCACAAATGCCGCCATAATAACCACTAAAACAGCGACCATGACGCGTTGCAACTGAGCCGTTTCTTTCGCTCCGAAAATATTGATCAGGCCAAAAGCTATAGTAAGCACTACGGCTAGAGGAACCATGGGGAGTTCAACGAATAAAGCGAGATAGGCGCCCATACCAATCAGGGCAAAAGCGCTTTTAAAGATCAAGGCTAACCAGGAGCCCAACCCACCTACAGTTCCCATAAGAGGGCCTAAGCTTCGATCGAGAAAATAGTAGGCTCCACCAGCCCGCGGCATAGCTGTAGAGAGTTCTGCCACACTGAATAAAGAAGGAATAATCAGTATTCCAGCAACTAAATAAGCCAAATAGACTGAGTTTCCAGCTTCAAAAGCGGCAATTCCGGGTAAGAGAAAAAACCCAGAACTAAACATCGCTCCAGTGCTGACCGCATAGACATCGAACAGGCCTAGTTTTTTGAGTAGTTTCTGTGTGGCCATAACAATATATTTCTGATTTGAAGAATCAAAAATAAAGGAATTTTTCTAGAGAGGGCTTTCATATAATACAGTTTGACCCGGAAATGTTTATTCTCCACCTCCGTGCCCAGAGCAGAGCAAATAATTTTCCCTAATTTCAGCTCCTATAATACTTTTTTAATCCATGGTAGCCAGTCACTGTTGTAGGGGGGATATCGAACCGACGGATCGACCCAGGTCGAAGAATCCAACATACTTTTTTGATGAGAGAATGTATCAAAGCCTCGCTTCCCGTGATAAGCTCCCATTCCGCTATTTCCTATACCTCCAAAGGGTAAGTCTGGATTAACCAGATGCATCAAGGTGTTATTGATACACCCGCCTCCAAAACTTAATCGACTTTGGATATATTGTGAAAATTCATTTCGCTCCGTAAATATATAGCAAGCCAATGGATCGGGATTTCTGTTAATTCTCTGCAGAAGGTCCTCCTCACTGTTCCAAGTCAAAATAGGCCATATGGGCCCAAAAATCTCCTCGTTCATAATGGGGTCTTCCATCCTCGGTGAGTCGACTAAAGTGGGTGCCATATATAACTCTTCCCGGTCATACTCTCCACCCAAAATGATTTTTTGATTATCGAGTAAAGCGATCAAGGACTCTAAGCGCTCAGCATGAATAATGCGTCCATAATCATTTGATTCCTTGGGGTCGGGTCCATAAAATTCTTCGAGAACCTTTCGAATAAGGTGAATAAATTCATCCTTAACCGATTCGTGAACCCAGATATGATCCGGTGCGATACATGTTTGGCCCGTATTGATAAATTTTCCGTTGACCAGGCGACGGGCTGCTACCTTAAGATTAGCACTTTGATCAACAATTCCCGGACTCTTTCCACCTAACTCCAACGTAACTGGACTCAAGTGTTTTGACGCTTGTTTCATAATCTGTCGCCCCACGGCTGAACTCCCGGTAAAAAAGATATGATCAAAAGGAAATTGATCTAATAAAGGAGGAATAACTTCAGCCCCTTTTCCCTGAACCATATACACTTGCTCTTCATCAAAGGCAGCTCCAATGATATCCTGTAATACCCGAGCTGTATGGGCAGATTCGTGTGCTGCTTTTACTATGACAACATTTCCAGCAGCGATGGCCGAAACGAGCGGTGCAATTAGTAACTGAAAGGGATAGTTCCATGGCGCCATAATCAAAACAACCCCTTTCGGCTCAGAGACGATATAGCTATTTGCCGGCTGCGCATAATACGGGGTCGGCTGACGCTCTTTCCGGACCCAGACGTCCATATTCTTTAAGGTATGACGAATTTCTGAGTACACGACTGTAATTTCGCTTAAAAAACTCTCTACTTTGCTTTTCCCCAAGTCTTCCATCAGGGCTCCACATATTTCGTCTTCCCGAGCTTGAATGGCCTTGTAAAGTCGCTCTATGGCTGCTTTACGAAAAGCCAATTTTCTCGTTTGGCCAGAGGAGAAAAATTTCCTTGCTCGATCCCATTCTACTTGCGAAAATACTTTTGACATAGATCTATATTTTTTATGCGGCTATCTAACAATCCTCAAAGGACATGTTTCATCTTTCACTTTATTCATTTTAATAAAAAACAAATTCTGTTTGTCCTGCCCTTCTTTTTACAAAATAGCTAAAACATCCACGAAAAAGAACGGAAAACTAAAAAAGTAAACCTCCACATATCATATGAAAGGGTTCATGCGTTTTTGATTTATGGAATTCATTAAATTTAGTATCTTAGCAAGTGGTCTAGCATTATAACAGTAAAACAAGTAACATGGGAACAACAGCTATCATAGCCCTCGTCGTAGCAGCAGTCATTGTAATTTATCTCATCAGTATTTACAATCGACTCGTATCATACAAAAACAGAAGAGAAAATGCATTTGCGGATATCGATGTACAACTCAAACAGCGACATGACCTCGTCCCTCAACTCGTTTCTGCTGTTAAAGGTTACATGGAACACGAGTCCGGTGTATTAAAAGAAGTCACTGAAGCGAGAGCCAGAGCACAGGGTGCAGGTTCTATCGATGAACGCATCGAAGCTGAACAGCAATTAACTGGAGCCATTCGGGGCTTACAGATTCAAGTTGAGGCTTATCCCGATTTGAAGGCGAGTACAAACTTCATGCAGCTTCAAGAGGAAATAGCAGATATTGAAAACAAATTGGCTTCAGTCCGACGTTTTTTCAACTCAGCTACCAAGGAGCTAAATATCGCAGTTCAGAAATTCCCCAATAACTTACTGGCGGGGATTTTCGGCTTTAGCACGCAAAAAATGTTTGATCTCGGACCGGACAGAGAATCTCATCAAAAAGCACCGGAAATAAAATTCTAAGACTCTATGTCTGACAAGTATATTGGGATTCAGCAGCAAATTCGATCCAATAATCGAAAATCAATTTTGCTGCTACTGGGTTTCCCTTTGCTCATCTTCTTAATGGTATATGTTATCCTGCTGTTTACCACTCCTTCTGAAGCCCAAGGGGTAGGCTGGGAATTAGCCGGATGGAAACTTATCGAATACGCTCCCATCATTATCGGTGTGGTCGTCATCTGGTTCCTTATTGCCTACTCGGGTCACAGCGCTATGATCAAAGCCGCTACCCATTCCAAACCACTGGAGAGAAAAAACAATAAGCGAGTTTATAATTTAGTGGAAAACTTGTGTATTCAGGAAGGCATGCAAATGCCGAAAATAAATATTATTCAGGATGATGCACTGAATGCTTTTGCAAGTGGCCTGAATAAAAAAACATATACGGTAACACTGACCAGAGGAATCATTGAAACGCTGGATGATGAGGAACTCAAAGGAGTCATCGCTCATGAACTCATGCACATCAAGAATAAAGATGTCCGATTGCTCGTCATCACCATTATTTTTGTCGGTATCTTTTCACTTATCGTGCAAATTGCCTTTCGATCCTTCCTTTACGGATCAATTGGTCGCAGACGAAATGACAAAGGTGGAGGCGCCCTTATCATTGTCATCATTCTCGTTGCCGCTATCGCCTACTTTCTCTCTTTGCTTTTCAAATTTGCGCTATCGAGAAAAAGGGAATATATGGCCGATTCCGGAGCAGTGGAAATGACGAAAAACTCACAAGCGATGGCCTCCGCATTGAGAAAGATTTCGGGTCGCTCGGAGGTAGAATCTGTTGAAAGCGAGGATATTAAAGAAATGTTCATCGAGCATTCACCAAAAAGTTCTAAGGGCTTTTTTGGCACCCTTGCCGGGCTCTTTTCAACGCACCCTCCAATTGAAAAAAGAATCAAAATCCTGGAACAATTTTAATTTCAAAGTAGCTTCTGATCACTCCAGAATGAGAATTTTATGAAACGCAGAACCTTTGCCCAATTAAGTATGAGTTTCTTAGGAGGTGCCACTCTGCTTTCCCGCTGGGAATCAAAATCAATCCCCCTTTCCACCGAAATGTCATTGCAAAAAACTCGTGGACTTCGCAAAGGAGACAGGATAGGCCTAATTAGTCCGGCCGGCCCCATTCGACCCGGGCAAATGAAAGATGCAAAGAAAATTTTGGCGAGGCTCGATCTGGTCCCCCACCCTGCTCCAAACTGCGAAAACCAAAACGGATATTTAGCCGGCACAGATAAAGAGCGAGTGAGTGATATTCACTACTGTCTAGAGAATGATGCCATCGATGCGATCTGGTGTCTGCGTGGAGGCTATGGCTTAACGAGAATTTTAGATCAACTCGATTATGAGCTCTTTCGAAAGAAAGCCAAATCTCTCATTGGTTACAGTGATATTACCGCTTTGCACTTGGCCCTGTACACGCAAGCTCGACTCGTATCATTTCACGGCCCCGTTTTAATTTCAGATTTTAATCCATATGTAGAAAAAACGCTGGAGCAAGTCCTTTACCCACAAAATGAATACCCCGTAATCTTGCCTTCCAGAGATCATACCGTGGAAATTCTCAAGCCGGGCGAAGCTGAAGGCCCTCTGATTGGAGGAAATTTGAGTTTGCTGGCTGCATTAGCCGGCACTTCGTATCTTCCAAGTTTTAAAGATCATCTTGTATTTATCGAAGATGTAGAAGAAGAGCCCTATCGCATTGACCGCATGCTCACACAATTGGTCCACGCAGCCGAGTTAAATAAGGCTGCAGGTATAATCCTCGGACAGTTTGCCGGTTGTGAAAAAAAGCCCAACGATAAATATAGCTTCACGCTGCGAGAAACCCTCAACAGCTTCGTAGAGAAGTGGTCAGGTCCTGTACTTTACGGATTTTCAATCGGACATATCGAAAAACAGTGTACTTTGCCTCTGGGTATTCGTGCAAGAATCGATACACAAAAGCCCGCTATCCAATTTTTAGAATCCAGTATCACTACCTCATGAAACTAAATCTGCACCCTTTCCGCCTTCCTTTAAAAGAACCTTTTGTGCTATCACACGGCACCTTTCATCACAGAGAAGCACTGATCATCGAATTGGAGGAAGACTCCCACAAGGGCTATGGCGAAGCTACTGTCATTACTTACTATGGTAAGAGTATGGCGGAACTCACCAAAAAAGTCACCGCACAAAAAGATAATATTCAATCCCTGGAACTGAACCTGAGCTCACCAACGCCACCCAAAGTACCTAAAATTTTTCAGGATGAGCCTTTTCTACAGTCCGCACTGGATTGTGCCATTTGGGATCTCTGGGGACAGCAAAATAAAACCCCCGTCCATGCATTCCTGTCATCCGGACAAGAACCGCCAATGAGCTCTTTTACTTTGAGTGGTTCTCCTGACGCCATTTTAAATACTCTTCAAAAAGACGAATGGCCTATTTATAAAGTAAAACTAGGAGGCAATGATGACGACGCCATTCTCCCCATCCTGTTTTCCTTTAGCGACAAAAAAGAAATTCGAATCGATGCCAATGGAGGCTGGAGTCCGAAACAAGCCCTTCGGTACATTGAGGAGTTGGTCGCCCATAACATTACTTTTATCGAGCAACCCCTGTCACCTGAGAACGACGAGCACATCCCTTCACTCAAAGCTGCTACCGGCGCGCAATTTTGGGCGGATGAAAGTGCGCAAAACGATCATTCCATCTCCCATTGTTCACGCTTTTTCGATGGTATCAATTTTAAGCTAATGAAAAGTGGGGGTATTTCTCCCGTACTTCGAGAAATCGAAATCGCTCGAGCAAAAGGTCTGGACGTCGGCTTAGGCTGCATGACAGAAACCTCTTTCGGAATCAGTGCCCTGGGGCAGATCGCTGCGCTCGCAGACAGCCTGGATATGGATGGTAACCTTCTACTTGCCAGTGATCCAGGGAAAGGAGCTTTTATTCGGAATGGAAAGGTCATCCTCCCAAAAGGCAACGGCCTTGGCTGCAGCTGGAGATAAACTCTTAGGGCACTGGCGACTTTCCAATATCCACTGAGTGGTAATGGCTCCAGCCTCCCCTTTTATGCAACCCCGCTCAATTAAGACAGGCCGGCTTTACATTCTTAAATACGACGCGCCATTTATATCTATTACCCCTCCGCTTAAAAATTCGGACTGAGGATCGGCCAAAAAGGCCACCGCATGCGCTACTTCCTCCGGTTGCGCTACTCGGCCAAAAGGACTCTCAGCCCGAAGCGCTGCGCCGCGCTCCGTCTCTAAAATGGCTTCCGTCATATCTGTTTGTACAAAACCCGGGGCCACCGCGACCACACTCACTCCATAGTTACCCAATTTCTTTGCCAGCGACTGACTGAGGGCGTGCACAGCAGCTTTCGATGCGCCATAGGCAGGAGACTCTGCCTCTCCCCGAAATGCACCGCGCGATCCAATATTTATAATTCGCCCCTTTTTTCTCTCCATCATATGCCGACCAGTCAAGTAGCACACCTGCGCCATCCCGAGAACATTGATGTCTAAAATATTGCGCCACTGTTCCATCCACTCTTCCTCGCTTGTCGTCTCTATCGGGTGCTCGGTATAGACGCCGGCAGAATTAATCACGACATCAATATGCCCCAGAGTGCTTATCGCATCAGCCATCATATCAGAAACAGCTTTTGCATCACGCAAATTCGCGGAAAATATTGCGTGGCCGTCTCCTGACAAAGCAGCCAGTGTCTTAACTGCCGCCGCTTTGTTCTCATTGAAATGAATCCCAATGCGTCCTCCCTCGACCGCCATCAATTCTGCACAGGCCCGACCAATACCCCGGCTCCCTCCGGTGATCAATATGTTTTGTCCGTCTAACCGCATATCTTTTTTTGAAGGGAAGATAACAATTCTCGCTCCCTTCTCTGCGAGCAATTCTTTACATTTATGCAAAAATATGCTCGATACCCATGCCCTCCAACAGACACAAACTCTTATCAGAGAAGTGGGCCTTTATATACTGAATCAGTCAGATCGCGTCCGACAAAAAGATATCAAAACCAAAGCACTAAATAGCCTTGTTACTTATGTTGATCAGGAGGCCGAGCGGCAATTGGTCATGGGATTGCGGGACATTCTACCCGACGCCGGTTTCCTCGTGGAGGAAGAAACAGTACAGACTACCGCTAAAGACCAGCGCTGGATTATCGACCCGCTCGATGGCACAACCAATTTTCTGCACGGAGTTCCCGCCTATGCCGTCTCGGTTGCACTGGAAACCAACGGAAAAATTCAATTGGGAATCGTATATGATATTCCACATGATCAGCTCTTTTTTGCTCAACTCGGACAAGGTGCCTCAAAAAATGGGAAAGCCTTACAGGTCTCTCAGAACCCAAGGCTGGCAGACAGCTTGATCGCCACCGGTTTCCCCTACACCACTTTTAAACATCAGGACAATTACCTGCAGTTTTTTGCTCACCTTATGCCACGCTGCCGAGGACTTCGTCGACTGGGATCTGCCGCCATCGACCTCGCATACACTGCGGAAGGAATTTTTCAAGGGTTTTATGAATCCGGCTTACACCCCTGGGATGTCGCCGCTGGGGCGCTCATCGTACGAGAAGCCGGAGGACAAGTAACAGACTACCGCGGGGGGCACCACTTCATAGAAAATCAAGAGATTTTAGCAGCTTCCCCAAGCTTGCATGCACAACTCCAAAGAGAAATTTCTCAATTTTTATAACACCACAGACGAGCCGACGAGACTATAGCAATTAGTCTAAATGAAGTATTCCTTTTCCTCATCATCAGCCTTTTTTTATTATTTCTCTTTTTTGGGCGTGTCCCCCAGCAGTTCCTTCGGCCCACCTCAGGAGCCTGCTGGGTGTCGCTACGTTTCGCCACTCGTTCAGGAGATCCCCTTTGGCGCCCTGCGGTCGCCTCCGGGGCTTCACTCGGCCCTTCGCCCTGCCAACAAATTGGCTGGGCTCGGTCTCCCGCCCTGCGGCCGGGCTGGCTTCACATCGCTCACGCAACAACGGGACGGGAAATGATTGAGGTTCTAAAGGATAAAGAAGCCAGGAATAAAGTAATTCACAAAATTGCTGTCAACGGATACCATGAGACAAAAAATATTTGATAGAATAACTAGCACTTAATCCAGTGTCGGTAGAATTAGGTATTATTAGCACGCATTGGAAGTATTATTATTTTCCAGCAAATGCACTCACGGTCAATTCATCCACCAACAGTGTTTTTGTCCCTTCAGCATTCCACAGAAAAACCTCTACCCCATCAACCACCTCTTCATCGGGTAAACTGACGTCCAAATGCAAACGACGGGTCTGCCCATCGTTAAGCAGTCGGTGCAGGCGTATCTGTCGCTCTTTGACCTTTTCGCCTTGAAAGGTCAAGCGCACGACAAGCTGCGTCATCTGCCAAAAATTCCATTCTTTTTGAGGGCAGTGTACAGTAACCGCTGCGCGAATCCAATTTTCATCACCTACCCTTTGGTAGGGTACACGATAGGTCGGGGTGAATTGCTGCTCTTGATTCAAGCAAAAAGAGCGCTGTCCTTCGATAGCAGGTAGGGAACAGTCCAGCTGAAGACTGTCGGATTCAAAATTCTCAGCCAACAGAATGCGTTCATCTCGAAGGCTACCGTTAAACAACTCGTCGGTATCAAATAGCTTTTTAGTTGACTCAGGTACTTCGTAGCGAAGAAAAATAGCCTTAAAATAAGCTGCCGTCATCTGCTCGGACTTGAACAAGCCACCGTGATGTGCCTGATGAGTAATCCAAAAATTGAAGTAAGCAAGTAAAAGTAGTAAGGGAAGCAATACGCACTTTAACCAAGCTCGGTGCTTTATCAGTGTATAAAAAGCGGCTAAGGGCAAAGCCAGCATGGGATAGGCCTGAACCATCGCCCGCTGCCCAAGACCGCCCCCATACCACCAAATATCCCAGGCAAAAGTGATATACATAAACAGTAGTACGAAGAGCAAACTTGTCCAAAAAAGCCGCTGTCGACGAAATAAAGGCACAAAACCCAGCAGGGCCAAAAACATAGCCGGACTATAGACCAGCCAGCCAGCCTTGAAGCTAAATAGCCCATTCCAAACATGCGGACGCAGCCAGCTAAACCCTTGATCTTGGTAGCTATAGACGACCCATTCGCCAGTCACATACTTCCAATAAATCAGCTGAATACTACCCACTGCCCCCATGGCTGCTACTGCAAGCAATAGAAGCAACAGTCCCCGTCCGCTCGAGAAAAATTTAAATCTTTCTTTTGCTTTCCCTATATCGTTGATGCCCCACAGCAATGGAATCAAACATGCAATGATCTCCGTGGGTCGAGTCAGTGCCATCAGGCCGACAAGCCCACCTATGATTAATGCTCGCCGAGTATTGGACCTTTCATGAAAGCGGATACTCTGCCAAATCAGTAAGGTATACAGGGTGAATAGCCAATTGTGTGACATCGCGCCATCGATAGCACTGTAGTTCAGATAGTTGGTGGCAAAGACTATTGTCAACAGTGTCGCGGCCGTTACGTCATCCGGAAAATACCGCAGAAGTATGTGCCGCAGCAAAAACAGGCCCAACAGAGCCATAATTAGACTACCTATGCTGATCGCTATTTGATAAGGACGGGAAAAGCCGTCTGGTGGGTAGCCGAGTGGCTCCGCCAATACATGGGCGGCGAGAAAAAACGGGCTATACAGGATAGCCTGCCCTGCAGAATACTTCATTACGAAATTACCACTTTGGTGCTCATAGGCTTGATATGGGCCATTGGCTGGACGGTACTTTTGCTGAATGTCATCCTTAAAGGCAACTTTTTTTAGGTCTTTATATATAAAAATAGCGGGTAGATAAAAGTAGTAACCGGAAACATCCCAGCTCAAGGTCGCCTCGGTCTGACTCTTTTCCCACTTCGGATAGTAAAATATAGCCGTGCACAATATAAGGGCATAACATATAATTAGAGCAAAGTAGGAGTAGCGATCGCGCCGGCTGGTTTTATTCATAAATGAAAATTTTACAATGAAGATACTAAGAAACCAGCATGAACACCCTATAGGAGAAATGCGCTTTCTCTGTGAGCAGGATCAGGATGCTGCATCAAGCGGGAGGCATACCATAAACGCCATTTCCATAAGATTCATACAGGACCACATTTGCCCTTGTTGCTCATATCTTAGTTGCTCCCAGATAACAGAACTAAGGTGCTAAAATATGCTGTAACAAGTTGTCATCCAGCTATTTGCTACTTTGTGTATTTCCCCAGGATAATGAACTAATGCGGACAATAAAAGCAATCTGTCGCAAATATCCTTAGACTAAAAAGTCATCAAATGAGATGCATAGTCCATCAGATTGTATATAAAATTGTCGCCGCCTAAATAAAAATAAATGTGTAGGCCTCAGGTTCCTTCTTAAGCAAACCTACAAACATCTCATTCGTCGATTTCTGTGATTTGCAGGAAACTCAATTTCAATCAACTCACTCACCTTAGTCACTTGAAAGTGCTGTAGAAAAGGATGCCCTCCATCTCTAGACTTAAATTAATAAGATACAAATTTAATTCAAAAGCCACTCCTTATTTAGTCAAATGAAATACTTTTCTAGATGATAAAAATTAGCCTCAAAATGATCTGATTTATATATTTTTTTGCAGGAAAAGAATATAGGTGATAGCGAAGTAAATTATTTTTTATTGGAGTAAGCTTTTTTAACACAAAAACAAAACCATGAAAGTAATTAAACTAACTTTCCTAATCTGCTTTATTATTCATGGGTTCTCTTGGTATTCACAAGTTCCATTAATAATGGCGGAATAGTAATGTGATTCAGCAATTGTAATAAGTGGAACTCCAAGTTATCCAACAAAGGTGTTCAGTCCATATTGTGGTCTTGTAGCAGATGATCTTTGTTCAATGATAGTGTCTGGATGTATCGCTATAATATATAGGTTCAAAATAGAAAAAAGGATGGTTCTCGCTGGAACCTATATAGAGGTGGGCAACAGTCATCTATATTTGATAATATTTCAGAATATGGCACAAAATAGGATAAGCGTGCAAATTCCAATCACTTTTGAAAATTCAAGTTGTGAAGGTAATTTGATTGAAGTATAAAATACATCTAGCCAATTTATAGGGTCTTTTGGAAGATGTAGCAATTCCACTTATTACTCCAATAGTTCTCTGTTAGGCTCAACTATTCAGGCTGATATATTCTGGGATTTCATCGACCCAGTGGTAATCATTTATTTGATAAAGAAGACGATGTGCGAATAGTTAGGCCTGCTCAGCATACTCTTTCTTTAGTTTCCGATTTTCGCCTTCCAACTCCTTTAGTCTGCTTAGTTGTCTGAATACCATACCAGCATACTTGAGACGCCAGCTAGAAAATTCCCTTTGTTGATGCAAAGCTCTCGACTTAGCCCGTCCACACTCCGGCCCAATTCATTCTCTTTAAGTGCTTTGGTAATTTGACTCTAATTAAATCTACCCTTTTTCATAATAGTACAAATCAAGTGTATTTTTGGACTGTCCGAAGATCACTCAGTCTACACCAGAGTCGAGGGTTAGTATCAGCAGAAGCCTTGGATATTCTTGAGATATCTAATCAGCAGGATTATTACAATCCGAACCAATTACAGTCTTCCCTTTTGGCTGTATGGCTTCTACGTATATTAAATTATAGGTAATGAAGCGATTGATAACCAAGCGAACAAGGAAGGCTTCTATAGAATGAGGGAGCTCAATCAGAAGATGACTATCCCTGTTGCTGCGAAAGAATAAATTCTCAACTACAAATAGAAAGATACAAAATCGATTACTAGAAAGTCCATCACTGACAAAAAATACAAAATTCTATTGTGGAAAGCCAAAAACCCGTCCTGTCTTATGTTGAGCATCGAATCGAACACCCATAATAGCCTTGCTACATTATATAAAAAGCCAAAAAGTTAAGTGACTGTAATTTACATTGTATTCAATAGACTCGTATTATCACTTACGATTAGTTCCGATAGCGGAATGCAGGCCTTTCCGCCGGCTGGCAGATGGGCCCAATCCCTCTCGTATTTATTGGTGGATGAACAAGCGTTAGCGACTCCAGTTCCGAGGCGCTAGTAGGGACTGCAGAATCGCCCAAAGCAAAACTTGTGCAGAGCATCACTTCTGTATATAGGTCAGGTCACCCTCCACAATCCCCCAACGTTGAAGCATCTGTACTTTTAAGTCGGTAAAATAATACTCTTGGTCCGGTTCCCAGCCCAAGATAGGGCATTCGCTATCTAAAACAACAGTATCGGTCTGTGCTTGACTCAATTGGACTAATTTTGATTTTTCGCAGCGATTGTCGGACTTGACGCTGAGATCGTGAGCGTATAATACGACGCCAAAGCCAATAATCATCGGAATATACCAGCGTGAGGAATGCCTGGGATGCAGATATTTGAGATATAATCGGCCACTGCTCAGCAGGGCGTAGATCAGCCAAAGGGTTACGGGAATCAATAAATCATAGCGGTAAATATACGGTCGGTAGGAGCGATATCCACCAAAAGGTAAGGCAACCATATAAATACAAATCGCCGTGAAGGAAATGAATAAAAACCGCCGAAAATGGATAATCTCCACCTCTTTTCGAAAGCGTAATCGATAGAGATGATACGCGATGCCCGCAGCTATGAACCAAATCGGCCACACCTGAATATAGTGAAAAACCAATCCTTTAGCAGCCTGAATAACGGTCTGCAGAAGTGGTAAGGAACTTACATTTTCTATGTTCTGTTGACCGGCGATGTATCCCCAAAGTCCGGAAAACATCATCGCCAAGAGCAAGGGACCCATTTGCCAATAGGGCCCGCGAAAAGGTTTGCTTACGCACTCTGTCAGCCTTTTGGCTTCCTTTCGATAAAACCAGGCGATGGATATAAGAGACAGACCGCTGATTAATACCATGAGAAATTGAACTTGTGGCCCCACGGATCCTAGAAATACCATAATCACAAGAAAGGGTACCGTCCAGACCCCCAAGGAGAAGCTTTTACTTTGGCGTCTATACCCTAAGGCATATTGGTAAAAGGGAAATAAGACGGCCAGCAATATGATTATCGGGATAATGTAGAAAAATGTATAGGTTATTGACCGATCGACAAGCCCCATACGATGGTATAGTCCATAGGTCTGAATAAAGGGGACAATGGCTGCAGCTGCAATCCAAAATCGCCGGCGAAAGGGCTGAAATCGGCCTAAGATATAAGAAGCTCCTACCATAATCACTCCGAAATGAGCAGCTAACTTCGCGGTGGCTGCACTGAAATAAATACTATCGACCGGACTAACGACCGTCTGCCAAAGCTGTGGCATGTAATTAAAGTAGGTAGAGGTAAGAAAATGGGCTGAAAATCGACCGGCACCGCCATATGACTCCCCGTCAAGAACTGCATTCAGACCCAGCACATCATGCAGTACCTGCTCATACCATGGAGCTGGTAGAACGATAGCATACAAATCGCCATCAATTGAAGCGGACAAGTACTGTAAAAAAGAAAGTCCCAGATCGCCCAGTAAAATCAGAATCAATAGACTAGTAACGTAAATAGGTTTCATTCTGTAAATGTATAAAGAACGGAGGTAAGTCATATCGGAGCACAAATTAAATTTAAGAAAACTTTGCCCGCCGCCTTTGGCGGAGTTTTGAAGCGCTCTGCACATCTCAAGGTGCAGGTTCTTCATAGCGCTTGATGTTGCGTGCCGTAAGGTACGCAATCTTGGTTGAAAACAGTCTGCCCTTTTCGCGTGCCGTAGGTACGCAATATTATATCAGCGACCTCCTTTTGCACTAGCGCACAGCAGGCTGAAAAAGACCTTGGATCAAGTCCGGAATGAAGAGGTCCTTTTAGAGAGGGAGGAGGCGTAGATGAAAGGTGGACCTCCACCAAATGCATTGGGTAGGATGCGGTGGAATAACAAGGAAAGAACCGATAAGCAAGTAGGTTCACATTACAATGAAATTATCGTTATCTATTAGATACCGCTAATTCCGCGACGCTATCCTAAGAAAATTAAAGCTAGATCTATATCTCAGCCGGAAATTGTATATCTTAGGTATCTACTAAATCACAAGCGATTATGCGATTATTTTTCTTCTTTATCCCTCACTTGCTCCTACTGGCTGCAGTTATTCAATTATCGGCACAGGACACCATCATTCATTACACGGAAACGACCGGTTTTGATCACAACACTCGAGCACAGTCCCTTGCTCTATTTCAGGACATCGGAGATGGAGCGGGTTTTGTCGTTCTCTCTGATAATGATGGAGAGCTTTTTAATAAGGAGGATTTAAATAAGGCTCGGGCAGTAATTTTCAGTAACACCAGCGGAAGCAATGGGCTCAATGCCAGCCAAAAAGCGGCACTTGAGTGGTTTGTCGATACGCTGGGTCGCCATCTATTGGGGATTCACGCCGCCAGCGACACCTATCGGCACAGTAGCGCCAATGGGGGAAATACCGGGCAGTGGGATTGGTATGCTGAAACGCTTGGAGGTAGTGTGCAAACGAGTCCAAACCACACGTCACAAAATCACGTGGACACTATCTTTCGCATTGAAGATCATCCCTCCATTTCGGAAATCACTTTCCCCTGGATCAAGGAGGAAGAGTATTACTACTGGGAAAGTGGGTATCTCAATGATAATAACATATCCCTTCTCGAGGTGGGCCAAACAGGAGATCAAAGCTACGATCGGCAGCGTCCGGTGGCCTGGTATCGTGAAAAACCGAGCGGGGCTAAAATTTTCTATACTTCTCTGGGACATAAAAGAGGAAATTTTACCGGTGATTTCCCCGATTTTGAACAGCTCATTCAGGACGCAATGATCTGGCTCCTCGAATGTCCGGATGCAAGAGCAACGATAGAAGTGAGTATTTGTGAAGGAGAGGAATATATATTTAATGGTAGATCCTTAACAGAAAGTGGCCTTTATGCCGACACCCTTAAGTTGAATAGTGGTTGCGATTCGATTGTGGAATTGCAACTTACTGTCGATGCTCTGAACACAAGAGTTGAGTTGGAAGACAATTTATTAGCGGTTCCGGATTCGGCGGCAAACTACCAGTGGTTAGATTGCGAAGAGAGTTTTGAAGTTATTCCCGGTGCCACGGAGCCGACCTTTCAAGCTAATGAATCTGGCAGCTACGCGGTGGAAGTGATTTCAGCAGAAGGGTGCATTGACACCTCAGAATGTAAGGAGGTCATCCTTTCGAGTTTAGAAAGTAGACCTCTTCAACAAGCTGTCGTCGTTTTCCCAAATCCTGTCCACGATCACCTCAATCTCAATTTTGAACAAGTAGAAGGTGAAGTGCGAATAGAGATTTTTAATTCGCAGGGCCATTCTCAATTAATTCAGACCGGAACTTTTTCCTCTGGAGAGGCAATAGATGTCGCTACCCTATCCCCCGGCATGTATTTTCTGCTTCTTCAAGTCAATGAGTTCAGCTTTCGGTCGAAATTCATGAAGCTTTGATCGCTAACAAATTAAATCGTAGCGTTGCCCTTACGATCCGAATTAGGGAATAGTAAACGCAAGCTCATACCGCGCGGAGCGCGGAAGGGTGAGGGGTACGGAGGGCGATCCGCTCCAAAGCGGATCGGTGCGAAGGCAGCGCCGTAAACTTATGGCGCTTGCCGAGTACGGTACCCCGGAGGGGCCCGACCCAGCACTTTTTTCGGTAGCGTCCAATGCAGGAGATGAAAATAGAGGTAAATAACCAGCCGAAAGAAAAAATCTTACCAAAAAAGTGCTGGGGCACCCCCTAATAATAGTAAAGAGTAAAGCAAATGAAGAGATTACTCCTTGACTGATGGGCGGAACTGCGCGAGTAAATCGATGAGTGTATCGATGGTGCGCAAATGGGTGCGGAAAGACAAAATAGCGGCGCGAATAACAAATCGACCGTCAAGGCGTGTGGAGGAGAGAAAAATCTGACCATGATCCTCGAGTTGCTGGAGAATGCTGCGGGTGTGATTATTCCACTCAGAAGAAGGCCCCTGGGCCCAGTAAAATGCGACGACGGAAAGCTGAGGTGGGCAGACGAGGGCAAAGCCCAGGGAAGGTAAACGCTGGGCGAGATAGAGGGCGAGGAGACGCTTTTCGCGAAGCTGAGCGACAAAGGGCTGCAAACCGTGAAGATGTAATGGAAGCCAAAGTCGTAAAGCGCGAAAGTGCTTGGTGAGTTCGGGAGAGAGGTCGGCCGGGGACAGTTCGGTCTGTGCATCCCGGGCGTCCTGCATATAATTGGCAGTGTAGTGGTGTGCATCGAGTGCCGGGCGGGGTTTCTTGACCAAGGCGACACCCAAGCCATAGGGAAGGAACAATCCTTTGTGGGGGTCCAAAACAAGAGAGTCCGAGCGTTCCATTCCTTGAAATTGGGCTTTTTCTTCAGGCAGCAAGGAAAAAAAGCCGCCATAAGCTGCATCGACGTGAAACCACATGCCGTGCTTTTCCGCAATATCTGCCATATTATCTAGCGGATCAATGGCTCCCGTATCGGTAGATCCTGCCGAAGCGAGCAATATCGTCGGCTTCAGGTCCTGTTGGAGGTCCTCAGCTATTTGATTTTGAAGTTGCCGGGGTTGCATGCGAAATTGTTTGTCGAGGGGGATATCGCGCCAGACCATTTCACCAAGCCCGGCGATGCGAAAAGCTTTTTTAAGACAATGATGTGCCTGTGTGGAGGAGTAGACTACAGATTGTCGGACATTCTGGCTGTTGATCTGTAGGGCTTCGCGTGCAGAAACGATGCCAATGAGATTAGCCATGCTTCCACCGGAAGACAAATTGCCCACGGCGTCAGAGGGGTAGCCGACCCAGCTCGCAATATCGCGAATGAGCGCATTTTCCATTCGGACTGCGCCGGGCGAGCCGAAGAAAATACCAGCGTAATGATTGGTCACAGCTGCTATCCAATCCCCCAAACCGGCGGTGTAAATACCTCCACCGGGAATGTATCCCAAATGGCCACCGGAAGCCGCATTGATACCAACGGGATCAATTTCTGTTTTTAATATTTCTATGAGTTGGGTGAGGGAATGGGTTGGATTGAGCTCTGCGGGCTGTTGAAGACCTCCGCGTGGCCCCGGATCTCTACCAAACGCTTTGCCTTCGGGAAGTTCTTCAATATATGATTCTAAATATTCTACTACTTCCTTACGCAATTTCGCGCGCTCCTCCGGCCCGGGCTCTAGAGCTGCTCCCTCTCGCTCGGATTTGGCAAGTTGATCTTTGATCGTCTCCTTCATACTACAATAATACGGGATGTGGGGGAAAGTTGAGCACTGAGGATTGATTATTGTGGGCTGAGCGGGTGTATCTAATCGATCAATGGGGAAGCGGTAGTCGGAAGTAAACGTTTACAAACGGATACAAATATTTACGTTACGGCTAATGGCGCCTCCTTGCTTCATATTTGTATCGTCGATCGACATTACTTATTTAATCACCGTCTGTGCGACAATACTTTTTATCCAGCACGGACACAAAATTTAGAGTTATGAAAACTTTGAATAACCAAGTACAGCTCATCGGAAACCTGGGACAGGATCCGGAATTGAAAACCTTTGACAGCGGCAATCAGTTGTGTCGTTTTTCTCTCGCCACTACCGACTATTACAAAGATAAAGACGGGAACCGGCAAGAAAAAACCGAATGGCACAATGTCGTTGCCTGGGGCCGATTGGGCGAAGTGATGGCCGAAATCCTCAACAAGGGCGAACGCGTCGTCATCCACGGCAAACTGAAATCGAGAACGTATGAAAATGCCGAGGGTCAGACAAAGTACATTACGGAAATTCTGACCAGCGATTTCTTGAAAATTAGTCGTAAAAAGGAGGAGGCTGCCTAAAAAGGCGCTGCCGTAGACTATCACTAATCGATGAATAAATGGGGCTTGAGATTGGAGTTTACCCTTCGATCTCTAGTCTCACCTCATCGATATTTTAGCTCCCGAAGATTATTTGTAGACAAAAAAACATTATTAGGAAGCGTACCTAACCTGCTGCTGATTCATGAATTCTGAAGGCCAGAAAACACTTTTCTGTAAGAACGGCTTTTCATTTTTCCTGTGCTTTCGGACACTCTCAGCAGGATATATTAGGTGCTCCCCTATCTGCAAATTACATTAAAAACATGTAAAAGCAGTGAAAAGTGACATCCAACCGAGTGCATTCTCATCTACGAATACTTCAACCGTTCACCATCCGGGGACAGAATATGTACTTCGCGCTGATTGCTTTCTTCCACTCGTCCAATAATCTTAGCCTCTACTCCCTGGTTAGCAGCGATTTGAATCAACCCTTCTGCCGCTTCGGGATCAACGTAAAGTTCGAAGCGATGCCCCATATTGAACACTTTATACATTTCCCGGTAGGGCGTATTTGTGGCCTCTCGAATTAATTGAAACAAAGTAGGAGGCGAAAATAGTTGATCTTTTACAACGCGCGCTTCAGGCATGAATTTGAGCACCTTTGTTTGGGCTCCGCCCGAACAGTGAATCATTCCGTGAATGGAGGAGCGATAGTGTTCTAACATCGGTGCTATGATCGGCAAGTAGGTGCGTGTGGGGCTGAGAACGAGTTTTCCTATCGTGGTGCTTTTACCATTTGGCAGCTCTACCGGATCCTGCAGATGATAGGGGCCGACGTATTTTACCTCCTCGGGTAAATTCGGATCGCAAGACTCCGGATATTTTTTTCCGTATTCCGAGTGAAAGAGGTCATGTCGTGCGGAGGTCAGGCCATTCGATCCCATGCCCCCATTGTATTCGGATTCGTACTTGCTTTGACCAAAACTACTACATCCTACAATTACCTGTCCCGGCCGGATATCATTAATGACCAGGTCCGATCGACGCAGGCGTCCAAAAGTAGTAAAGCCCACATCCACCGTGCGAACGATATCCCCCACATCTGCCGTTTCTCCACCCGTCAAGTGGATGTTGAGCCCACAATCTGCCATTTGCTCGATAAACTCAGAGGTGCCGCGAATCAATGCCTCCAGGACCTCTCCGGGAATGAGGTTTTTATTTCGGCCGATGGTAGATGACAACAAAATATCATCGATACAGCCCACGCAACCCATATCATCGATATTCATCACAATTGCATCTTGTATCACTCCTTTCCATACATTCAGATCCCCCGTCTCTCTCCAGTAAAGGTATGCTAAGCTGGTTTTGGTGCCGGCCGTATCTGCGTGCATGATATTACAGAAATCGGCTTCACCACCAACGATATCAGGCAGCACTTTACAAAATGCCATGGGAAACAGTCCTTCATCTAAATGTTGAATCGCTCGATGCACTTCTGACTTATCTGCCGAGACACCGCGCCGGGCATAGCGTTCTTGATCCGCCATAATCGATTTTTTTTTACAAAGGTAAGAAGACCGCAAGCAATATTAGCGCTGATGAATAAAATTCAGTGCTTAAGTTCTGAATAGAGGGTCATCTCCTTTACTTATGCTTTTTTGTCGCGCCAGAGCGCTACTCTGTAAGGTGTGTTAAAATATTCTTACCTTTGATTCGTTATACAATATAACTATGACGCAGATTATTCATTTCGGATTAGCTGTTCTGATTTATGTCAGCAGCATCGGTGTGAGTGTTCATCAGCATTTTTGCCAGGATGAGTTGAAGAATATTGCCTTTTGGCAAGCTGCAGAATCCTGTCACTCCAGCGATAAAATCTGCCCCGCCAGTGGAAAAGTGTGCAAGATGCACGCGAATCCAGACTGCGAGAAAGACTGCTGCGATGATGAGGTATCACTCGAGCAAGCCGACTGGGATTACGTACCTGAAGTTAACAGTTTTCCATTAGATCTTGAAATCGAGACCCTTCCGGTCCTTGTGATTCGGAAGGAAAACCAACAAACTCGAATACCATTTAGTTTGCCTCAAAAATACAGGCCGCCCCCGCGGTACTTTTCCCCCCAACATATCATTTTTTCCACCTTCCTCTGCTAGATCTTTAGAGTCAATTGACGTCTATAGTGTAAGCATCGCCATGCACTGTTCTCGTCTTTGTTTTCCCATCTTTTTTTGACTCTAGAGTTAAACATATGTTATCATCAGCCGTCCGGTTTTGTCTGGACAATAAACTCATCGTTGGATTGCTCCTCATCGGGTTTTCGATCTGGGGACTCATTCATTCTCCCTTTGATTTAGGGCCAGGAATTTTCCCGAAAGATCCCGTGGCCGTTGACGCCATCCCAAATATCGGTGAAAATCAACAAATCATATTTACCGAGTGGGCCGGACGCTCTCCTCAAGACATTGAAGACCAAATCACCTATCCTCTGACCACTGCCCTTTTGGGGGTCTCGGGAGTAAAAGATGTGCGGTCTAATTCTATGTTTGGCTTTTCCAGTATATACGTCATCTTTGAAGAGGGCGTAGAGTTTTATTGGAGTCGTTCCCGCCTGTTAGAAAAGCTCAGTTCACTGCCCCGGGATTTGTTGCCGGAGGGAGTGCAACCTACCTTAGGCCCCGATGCGACAGCTCTGGGGCAGATTTATTGGTACACTATAGAAGGTAGGGATTCGGATGGAAAGGCCACCGGAGGATGGGGTTTGGATGAAATTCGCTCAGTTCAGGACTTTCAAGTCAAATATGCTTTAGCTGCTGTAGATGGCGTCTCTGAGGTCTCTTCCGTTGGAGGATTTGTGAAGGAATACTGGGTAGAAGCCGATCCACAAAAACTTCGACAATATGATATCTCTCTATTAGAGCTGAGAAAAGCCGTCGCCGAAAGTAACAGAGATATAGGTGCTCAAACCCTTGAAATCAATCAGACCGAATATTTTATTCGGGGTTTAGGCTATGTAGAGCATATAGAGGACCTGGAACAGGCTGTCATCCGCTCGACTGAACAAAGTCCGATTACCGTGGGCGACGTCGCTCGGGTATCAACGGGGCCTGCAAGTCGGCGCGGAGCCTTGGATAAGTCCGGCGCTGAAGTAGCCGGCGGCGTCGTTGTTTCCGCTTATGGAGCGAATCCCATGTCCGTCATTAATCGCGTGAAGGAAAAAGTCAAAGAAATAGGACCTTCCCTCCCTTCCAAGACTTTGGAAGACGGTACCAAAAGTCAGTTGACTATTGTTCCGTTTTACGACCGTACGGATCTGATAAAAGAGACCATAGGCACCTTAGAAAATGCCTTATTACTTCAAATCATCATTACTGTCATCGTAGTTCTGCTGCTATTATTGAGCATAAAAGCCTCCGTCTTAGTCGCGGGAATATTACCCGTGGCCGTTCTCTTTTGCTTTATTGCCATGCGAGCCATGGGGATTGAGGCCAACATCGTTGCGCTCACTGGAATCGCCATTGCCATAGGAACTATGGTGGATATGAGTATCGTACTCGTAGAAAGCATTGTAAATAAGCTCGAAGAAGCCGGAGAAAAAGTTCCTTTGCGGCAAACCGTCATAGAAGCCACCGAAGAGGTGGGAAGTGCCGTACTCACTGCCGTGGCTACAACCATCATTAGTTTTTTACCGGTATTCACAATGATTGGCGCGGAGGGGAAAATGTTTACGCCATTAGCTTATACCAAAACTTTTGCCCTTATCGCGGCTATTGTGCTCACACTTTTCGTCATTCCCCCATTGGCCCAAATCATATATAAAAAGGGGAATAGCGAATGGTGGTTAAAACACACGGCCCATATCATTCTAATTGGAATTGGCGTATTTGGTTGGACGCAGGGGTTTCATTTATGGCCGGCCTTAGCCATTGCCCTTGGGACTATCGGCATCGGAGCTACTATAATAAAACAGCGGCTCGCCCCATCCTCAAAAAAGAAGTTAGATACCGGTATTTTATTGGTCTATGCATTATGGGTGAGTTACATACTCACTATCATTTGGATGCCTTTAGGTGCTCAACGAATCTTTTTGTGGAACCTATTTTTTGTCACCGGAAGCATTTTCCTGTTTTACCTATTCTTTTCCGGCGTTATTAAGTATTACGAAAACATTCTTCGATTTTTCCTTCGCACGCAATGGCTATTTTTCCTACTCATCGCTGGTATCTTATGGGGCGGCTTCTCCGTATATCAGAATAGCCAATCCCAGTTCCTGCCCGATTTGGACGAGGGTGCCTTTTTGCTCATGCCTACCTCTATGCCCCACTCCGGCATGGAGGAGAACATGAGGAATTTGCGACTTTTGGACATGGCAGTGACTTCCATACCTGAAGTCCGAACTGTAGTAGGCAAACTGGGCAGAGTGGAAAGCCCTTTAGACCCGGCACCCATCTCCATGTATGAAAATGTCATCTTGTATCATCCGGAATACAAGCTCAACGAGAAAGGTCACCGTATTCGATTTGCTACAGATGAGAGTGGAGCGTTTTTAAGGGATGAGTCCGGCGAACTCATCCCCGATAGAAAAGGGCAATATTATCGGCACTGGCGAGACCACATTCAGACACCTGATGATATTTGGCAAGAAATTAGTCAAGTGACCCAGCTGCCCGGTATCACTTCAGCGCCAAAATTGCAACCTATCGAGACGCGCTTGGTCATGCTACAGACAGGCATGCGAGCTCCAATGGGCATAAAAGTACGAGGAGCAGATCTGCGAAGTATTGAAAAGGCAGGACAAAAAATTGAAAAGATTCTCAAAGAAGTTGAGGGTGTCAAAGCATCAGCCGTTTTTGCGGAACGCGTTGTCGGTAAACCCTACCTCAATATAAATATTGACAGATCTGCGATTGCGCTGCATGGGCTAAGCATAGATGTTGTTCAGGATTACATTCAAACAGCCATTGGCGGGGCTGTGGTGGGAACAACCATAGAGGGCAGAGAACGATATGATATTCGAATTCGGTATCCGAAAGAATGGCGATCACATCCCGAAGAAATCAAAGAGATATTGATCACTGCTCCGAATGGCGCACACCTTCCTTTGAAAGAATTAGCGACGATAGAATACGAAAGAGGACCGCAATCAATTAAAAGTGAAAATGGCTTTCTGGTAGGCTATATTTTATTTGACCGGGAAAAAGGATACTCGGAATTAGATGTCGTAGGTCGGGCAAAGTCCATTATTGAAGATGCAAGAGCAGATGGAGAACTGGATCTTCCGAACGGTACTCAATTAGAATTTGCGGGTAATTATCAGCAGCAAATCAGATCTAACCAGAGACTATCCATAGCTTTGCCCTTAGCCTTAGGTTTGATTTTTATCATTTTGTACTTGCAATTTCGCTCCACAGCTATATCATTCATGGTGTTTTCCGGGGTTGCTGTAGCCTTTGCCGGCGGATTTTTATTGATCGGTTTATACAATACGGACTGGTTTATGAATTTTTCTCTTTTTGGAGCTTCTCTTCGGGATGTCTTCAATATCAAAACTGTCTATTTGAGTGTAGCTGTATGGGTAGGATTTCTGGCATTATTTGGCATTGCCACGGACGACGGCGTTCTCATGGCTACCTTTTTGAGAGATAGTTTTGCCAAGAAAGAACCCGAGACGCGTGCAGAACTCAAAGAGGCCGTCATACAGGGAGGACTGCGCCGCGTGCGTCCTGCCATGATGACAACGGCCACTACCCTGCTCGCTTTACTCCCCGTATTGAGTTCTACCGGAAAAGGTGCAGATGTTATGATTCCCATGGCTATTCCCACCTTTGGAGGGATGTTGATACAAATCGTTACCATGTTTACCGTGCCCTTGCTCTTTTACATTTGGAAATCTTATAAAATGAAACTCAAATGAAACGCATACTATTCACATTCATCGGGGTGGTTTTAGCAACGCTGATTTATGCTCAGCCGTTAGATCAATTGATAGACCAGGCCTTGGAAGCCCAGCCGCAGCTCCGCGCTTTGGACTACGATTATGAAGCGCTGGAAAGTGCCAAGCAATTAGAAACCTCCTGGGCTCCTCCAGAAGTCAGTATGGGGATCGGGGCTTTCCCGGTGGAAACGCGCGTTGGCCCTCAGGTCTTTAAAGTAGGCCTTAACCAAAAACTACCTTATCGGGGAGCTCAGAAAGCCAGGCAAGCGGTGCATCAGTACGACCAACAGCAAATTTTGAGTCAAAGGGCAAGTACTAGCCTGAACTTGCGCTTCCAGGTTCAATCTGAATATCATAAACTATACATATTACAGCAAAAGGAAAAGGTTTTACTCCGAGCATTGGAAATATTGTCTGAACAGCGCAAAGAGCGCATTCGACAAATGGAAAGTGGCAGTGGAAAATATTCCGCTGTGCTGGTCATCGAGCGTTCGGAAGAACAATATCGCGAGCAACTTCGTCAAATTGAAAACGATCGGGAGGTTATATACTCTGCAATATCGTATTGGGTAGGAAGCGATTCAGTTGAGGTTATAGAAGTAAGCACTCCCTTTCCCGAGATAGCATCTCTGGAAAGTATTCCCGTTCAAAATTCTGTAGCTCAACATCCCGATATCTTATGGTACGACCAGGAGTTTCAAAACCTAAAGGCACAACAAAAGGTAGCAAAATGGGAAAATTACCCAAAAATAGCTGTCGGAGTAGATTATATCTGGAATGCCCAACGCCAAAATGTAGAGTTGCCGGATAATGGCAGAGATGCACTCATTCCTATGATAGGTATAAGTCTTCCTTTCCTCACTTCCACTTATTCTAAGAAAAAAGAGCTGCTGCAGAGTCGTGCCGTTGCTGCAGAGTGGAGAAAGGAAAATGAGCGACAGCGATTGGTATCTGAAAAGTATCAAGCGATGGAACGGCTGAAGAAAGCGCAATCTCAATATCAATTTTTACAATCACAAATAGAAAAGACCCAATCCATAGCTAGCATGGTGGCTAGGGAAATCAGCTCTTCTACAGCCACTTTTTTCGATTACTGGGAGTTGGAGGAGGCTACGATCAATTATCAATTGAAACAATTGGAGGCTGCTCAAGCCGCTCAGCGAGAGCTATTCCTTATTCAAAAATATAACAATCAATAATCATGAATACTCGAGAAATAATTATTGCCCTTTTGGCTCTATCTCTTGGTGGAGCTGTGATGTATGTCTTTATGCCCGAAAGTGAGGATACTCAATCCTCCGCGTCAAGTCATACCGATGAAGAGTCTGAGACAATCTACACCTGCTCAATGCACCCGCAAGTAGAGCGAGATGAGCCGGGCTTGTGTCCCATCTGCGAAATGGAGTTAATTCCAAAATCATCAACCTCCTCAGAAGACCCATTGCAGTTGAGCCTGACAGAGGATGCTGTGAGACTATCTCAGTTAGAAACGGCAGAAGTCAAAGGATCTGGGAGTCAGGCAGGAGAAGTGCTATCCCTTTCGGGGCATGTGAAAATTGATAAGGATTATTCTTCCTCCATGATTTCCTATTTTTCCGGAGAGATCGTGCGCCTCTATGTCAAGTCCGTAGGAGAGAAAGTAAAGAATGGGCAAAAAGTAGCGGACATTTATGCACCGGAATTGCGTATTCACCAAGAGGAACTGATTGCGGCAGCTCGTGAGCGAGACTCAGCACCGGATCTCTATCGGGCAGCGCGCAGAAAATTAGAAAACTGGAAGTTGGATTCCATACAAATGAATCAGATCATTGAGGAAGGAAGGGCACGAGATATTTTGACGATTCACAGTGCTGCCACGGCTACTGTCACCAGCTTAGAGGTACAAGAAGGAGACATGATAAGAAAAGGGAGTTCTCTTCTCCGAATCTCCAACTTAAATCATTTGTGGGCTGAATTTGAAGTGCCCGAGTCAGATCTCGCAGATATTCAAGTAGGGACGCCGGTAGTGTTCTCAGCCCCAGCTGTTCCCAACAGAGAGTTTAGAGGCAGAATTTACTATATCGACCCACAATTGGATGCTCAAAAGCGAACTGCAGTAGCTCGCGCCAGGGTTTCCAGTCAGGGGGTTCTCAAGCCTGAAATGTTGATTCGGGGGTTTGTTCAAGCTTCATCCACCGGATCTTCTGACAACCTCATCATTCCTTCGTCGGCGATACTATGGACCGGACCAAGGTCAGTTGTGTATATCGAGCTGGGTAAATCCTCGGTGCCCACCTATGAGTATCGGGAAGTAGAAGTAGCAAAGTATAGCAACGATATTGCTTACATCACATCCGGATTGGAAATTGGGGAACGAGTGGTCACAAAGGGAGCCTTTGTCATCGACGCTGCAGCTCAACTCAACAACCAAAAAAGCATGATGAATCAAATGGTGGGGGAATCGGACAGAGCTGCTGTGGATCGAAAAAAGGTCAACCCCTTGCATCAAGAAGCTTATCAGGAGGTAATACACCACTACTGGAAGCTAAAAGATGCCTTTGTGGAGTCAGATTCCATCGCCGTACGTGCGATAGCCGGTGATCTTCATCGGTCGGCCCAAAAGGTGCCTTCCACTGTAAAAGCGGAAGAGTCTCGGCAACTTTGGATGCCCAGACAGGAAAGTCTGGAGCAAGCCACCCAGAAAATAATGAATGAAGATGAACTAGATCAGCAGCGGGTAGCCTTTGAAGAGATATCCAATAGTCTGATTTTTTTGCATCGTCATTTTAAATTGAGTAATGATACTCTTTATGTTCAACACTGCCCCATGGCTTTCGACAATGAAGGTGCAGATTGGATCAGTCAGGAAGAAAAAATTAGAAATCCATATTTTGGCGATAAAATGTTAAAATGTGGGTCAGTAGAAGAAGTATTTCAATAATTAACCAAAAATTGCAAAACATGAAAGCGAATTTAATTATCCTAAGTTTAGTCCTCTCATTAGGACTTTGGAGTTGTGGAGATTCTGCATCCAAGGCGTCTGATGAGAATGCAGAAAGTCAAACAGAACAAAAATCTGAACAACAACAGGGTCCGGAGTACACTTCAGCCTATATCTGTCCAATGCACTGCGAGGGCAGTGGTTCAGAGGAGCCGGGCACATGTCCTGTCTGCGGCATGGATTATGTGAAAAACGAAGATGTAGAATAACTGAAGTGGCGACTGCCGAAATAGGTTTTGGCAGTCGCCCTTTTTACAGGATTAAGAAGGGGTGGCCGTAGATGACCATATTATTTAATTTTATTTTTGTATACTTACGTTTTAATATTTTATATTACACCTTATAAATTACATGATATGAAAAACTTACTTATTGTTCTGTTTCTGTTAGTAATTTCATTCCCCTGTTTTAGTCAAATCGAACTTCTTACACCCGGTGATTCCGCCCAAGTTGTGATAACAATGGCCGATGGAGCGGTGTATTCCGGAATCCTGATGGATCGAAATGAAAAAGAGGTCATGCTCCTGGACAACAGGCAATCCTATACTCTAACTATTGATGATATACAAGAAGTTGATTCAACCCCCAGCCTTAGAAGGGTATTAGTTGAAATGAAAAACGGAACCACCCATCAAGGCATTCTTCTGAAAGAATCCGAACGCGAGCTGGTATTGAAAAGTAAAAATGGACAGCTATTCCTCGACCAGGGACAAATTGCTACAATAGAGACCGATCACGAAAAAGAGTTCGTTCGTATTCTCATGAAGGATGGTACGGTATATGAAGGGTATAGGCGCTCTGATAAGAAAGAACCCAATACCGTGTACACTAAGTCAGGAAAAATATTGTACGACCCCAATCAAGTAGATGAGATCAAAATAATAGAGGGTTCCAGGGTGGGGTATTATGAACATCCACTTTCCACCAGATACTTTTTTACCCCTACTGCTATCCCCATGCGAAAAGGAGAAGGGTATTACAGTAATCAAGGCATCTTACTCAACTCCTACCATTATGGCCTTACAGATAATGTATCCATCGGAGGTGGTTTTGAGATCCTAACCACCTTTTTTGCCTTGACACCTACGCCTTTTGGACATGTAAAAGTGAGCTTCTCTGCATCAGATAACTTTCACTACGGCGGCGGAGTATTATTCGGAGGTATTTTCGGTCAGCTTTTTGATGAATATGAATATTACACAGCGCCTTATGGCTTGATAACAGTGGGGAATAAAGATAAAAATCTTTCCTTTGGTGGCGGCGCGGGATTTGTATCCAGTGAAACCCTAGGAATTTTTAGTCTGGCAGGAATGATTCGCGTAAGTCCCAAGCTGGGACTCGTCAGCAACAATTATCTTGCCTTTGACAACTTCGGTTCTGAATTCATCGCTCTACAAGGGGTCCGCATCATGGGGCGGTCGGTAACTGTAGATTTAGGGCTCGCATTCACTCAGTCTTCTGTAAATTTTGGGTTTGTCCTTCCCTATGTCGGATTTAGTCTTGGTATTTAATAACTCAGTAAATTTCTCCTGCGATAGCGCTGTGCAGGGGTGAGGTGCCTCTCTCTGGAGGCACCGAAGATCCGAGGCCGTCGGAAGGCGGCTGAGGAGCCGAACGAATAGAGAGCCCCGAAACATAGTGCCCCCAGTCCCCGTGTCCATTGGCGGCCAATTTCAATAAAAAAGGACTCGGGACTGGGGGATCGCCCATATTAAAAAAAGCACAAACCTTTGTATATTGTCCGCCTATGGCAAAAGCAAAAGTTGTATTTATCTGTAGGGCGTGTGGAACGGATCACCCGAAATGGCAAGGGCAATGCAGGGGTTGTGGTGAATGGAATACGCTTCAGGAGGAGGTGATTCCCAGCAACAAAAAAGCGCCGGTCTGGGATAAAAAAATAGAAGTTAAGGCGGGTCCGCAAAAGATTTCGGATATCAAAACGGCACAGCAATTGCGTCTGACGACTTCTGATGCCGAGTTCAATCGCGTGCTGGGTGGTGGCTTAGTACCGGGCGGGGTGACGCTGATTGGGGGGCAGCCGGGGATTGGAAAATCTACGCTTCTGCTGCAACTCGCTTTGAGCCAGGATCACACGGTGCTTTATGTGTCGGGAGAGGAAAGTCCCGAGCAAATCAAAATGCGCGCGGACCGATTGGGACAGCCATTGGGAGAGCATTGCTATTTATTGGCGGCGACCGAAACGGAAAAAATCCTAAAAGTAGCGGATGACCTCAAGCCGGACTGGGTCATTATTGACTCAATTCAAACACTGAGAAGTCTACAAGTGGAAAGTGGGCAAGGGAGCATCACCCAAATCCGAGAATGCACGGCGATGCTTACCGACTATGCAAAGGAGCACCAAATGCCCATGACATTGATTGGTCACATTACCAAGGAAGGAGTGATCGCGGGACCCAAGCTCCTGGAGCATATGGTGGATTGTGTATTGCAGTTTGAAGGAGATCGTCAATATGCCTATCGACTGCTTCGCAGCATCAAAAATCGCTTTGGCTCAACAGATGAATTGGGCATCTATGAAATGGGAGCAAAGGGCCTGACCGCAGTAGAAAACCCCTCCATGATTTTGATGGAATCCACCGCCCAGGACTTATCGGGTAGTGCTATTTCAGCAACGATTGAGGGTGTGCGCCCCATGATGGTCGAGGTGCAATCGCTGGTCAGCACTGCAGTTTATGGTACACCGCAGCGTTCGACGACGGGCTTTGACCTGAATCGGCTGCACATGTTGCTCGCTGTATTAGAAAAACGAGCGGGCTTCTTTTTTAACCAAAAAGACGTTTTCTTGAATATTGCCGGCGGGTTTAGGATTTCAGATCCTTCGATCGATTTGGCGGTGATAGCTGCCTTGGTCTCGTCATTTGAAGATGAGCCCTTGCCTTCTAATTACACCTTTGCTGGAGAGGTCGGGCTTTCCGGTGAAGTGCGTCCGGTAGCGCGCGCTGAACTCCGCGTTCTTGAAGCGGATCGGATGGGTTTCACGCGATTGTATCTGCCAAAAAACAACGTAAAGAGCCTCAGCGTAGATACGCGCCAAATTGAGGTTCGGCCAGTAAGTAGAATCGATGAATTGATTCAGGAGCTAATCGTCTAGGTCCGCCTCTTTTGTGAGGAGTTGGAAGCCATTGCCGTGAATATTTACGATCTCTACATTTTCATCCACCTTTAAGTATTTTCGGAGCTTGGCGATGAACACGTCCATCGATCGCGCGGTGAAATAACTATCCTCTCCCCAAATTTTTTCCAAAGCAAAAGATCGCTCCACTACTTCGTTTTTCTTATGTGCGAGTAATTGCAGCAATTGAGCCTCTTTGGGCGACAACTTCTCCTCCTCTTCTTCTTTATATTGCAATACGCGCAAGGGGTAGTTAAAGGTAAAGTCACCAAAGGTGTACTTCGAGTTGGGCTTGCTGTCTCGTTTTCGAGAGCTCCGCTTCAAAATAGCGCGTATCCGCATCAAAAGTTCCTCAGAGCTAAACGGTTTGGTTATATAATCGTCGGCACCTGACTTAAAGCCTTCCAAAATATCCTCTTTCATCGTCTTCGCTGTCAGAAAAATAATTGGAATATCAGCATCCTTTTTCCGAATCTCCCTGGCCAGAGTAAATCCATCTTTCTTTGGCATCATAACATCCAAAATGCAAACATCAAAGGTTCCATTTTGAAAGGCATTCCATCCCTTGGCCCCATCCACTTCTAACTGAACATCAAAGTCATTCATCTCCAGATAAGAGCGCAGTACATCTCCAAAGTTTTCGTCGTCTTCGCAAAGAAGCACTTTTGCATTTGATTCTTCCATATTTAATTTTATTCGTTGATAGTTTTGTTTTCCATGGCCTACATATTGTAAGGCAAGTACACGATAAAAGAACTTCCTCGTCCAGGTTCACTTTCTACTCGAATATTCCCTTCATGTGCGGTGACAATTGCTTTGACATAGCTCAAGCCCAGGCCAAAGCCCTTGACATCGTGCAAATTCCCGGTATGAACGCGATAGAACTTATCGAAAATTTGCTTTTTTGCCTCCATTGTCATTCCCATCCCATGATCGATAACACTAATTTCTATCCCGTCACTCACATTCTTAGTCTCTACGCGAATGTGAGGCGTCTCGGGTGAGTATTTATTCGCATTATCGAGCAAGTTATGAATGATGTTATTGATATGGGTTTCGTCAGCCCGAATTTTATCCTGAGCAGCCTCGTATCGCGTTTCAACTTTCCCTCCCCTTTTTTCAACCTGAAGTTGAATATAGTCCACTGCTTGATCGATTAAAGGGTGAAGTTTCACTTCTGACATTTGCAAACTAAAGTCCCGGCTATCGATCAAAGCCATTTGCAACACCTTTTCCACTTGATTCAGCATCCTTTGATTCTCTTGAGTAATCACTCGTGCGAAGCGCTTCACCTTATCCGCATGCCCAATCACCTTTTCACTCGTCAGAGAGTCCGTCGCCAGGGAAATCGTAGCAATCGGCGTTTTGAATTCGTGCGTCATATTATTAATAAAATCATTTTTCATTTCACTTACCTTTTTCTGTCTAAAGATCACATAGACCGTATAGGAAAAGGCAAATAAAATCAAAAACGTAAAGAAAAATGACGCTGCCAATATCCACCAGGAGTCCTGCCAGAGCACTCGCGTTCGATTCGGAAAGTACAGTCTCAACTGCCCAGACGCTCCTAGAGCAGAAGTAAAAAGATCTATTTTGTACTGCGCATCACTCATTCTATACCGATCCGGAAGTTCGATTTCCGGGTCACTGGCCTGCGTTTCGCCTTCTGAAAGTGATACATAATGACCATCATAAATCACCATTCCGGCCTTGTGATAGGAGTATACGCCACTGATGAAACGAGCATTCACTCCCCGATTTACCAATATCTGTTCTAAACGATCATTCAAACGTTGCGGGTCCAATAAATCTTCAATCGGATAGGATTGCAATAATGAAAATACATCGCCGATGTCCTTAAGCCGCTGCTGTTCCAGATACTGTCCGGAAACATAATTGGAGTCAAGCAAATTTCGACCAAAAAAGTAATCCGTCCGTAAGAATCCCGAACTCCGCTGCTGCCGAATCTGACTCGATCCCAAATAGGCGCTCTCCTCATTGTGAAACACGTCCTCTATCTCTTCCTTTAAAGAAAACAATGCCTCCACTACATTTTGATCAAATTTCCGTTCATTGAGCTGAATAGAAAACGACAGCCAATACGCTTGAATCGCAATAATCCCAACTAATGCCAGAGACATCACCCCAATGATCCAGTTGATCGCCCAGCGTTTCATAATCTTTTCTTCATATCACTTTCCTATTCCTCTTTTATTTTTTGGGCGTGCCCCTCCCCAACTTGGGAGGGTCGGTCCCTTCCGGGGTTCGCTATTCGCTCCGTACCGGCTGTAGCCGGCACCAAGCCCTTCAGGCACCTCACGCATAACATTTCGATCCACTGCACTCGCCCATCATCTAGTGCCCCTATCCGCTTAATTCAAATTAAAGCGCACATTGATTCCTCCCCTTGCATTGGTAATGGGAAAAGCCAAACTCGTCTTTGGAATCGTGCGATTGTAATCCAAAAACAATCGAAGGGTTATATTTTTGTTCACATCGTAATCCACAGAAGGGTTTATCTGAATTGCTTCTGTACCTCTCGTCGGCACGGGTTCCGAGGAGTTATCAATTTCATAGGCAAAGGTCACATCATCCCGGTAAGAAAAATTGAGGTTGATCGTCAGCCGGTTACCTACATCATTTCCTCCGCCTTTCTTACCTTGAGTATTTCGGCCCCGATTACCTCTCTGCCCGCGTCCACCGCGGTCTCTATCTGATGATCCTCCAAAATTCAAAAAGCCAATGCTTACATTGCTCAGCGTATAACCAAAGCCAAAGGTGTATTCAAAAGAATTGGTCTCAAACAACTTAGTATCTGTAAAGCTCAAAGCCAGGTTGCGCGCCCGACTCATCTTGAAGTTCATTTGAATATCATTTTGAGTCTGGATATCTATTCCGATCAATGGATTAAATCTCTCGTCAATCACAACCTCCGGAATCACAAACTCAGAGTACAGGTTAGATTGTTCGTCAAAATTCACTTCTTCATTAAAGCCAGCCTCCGGGTCAAAAGCAGCATTTCTTTGAAATGAACTCACCGTCATTGACCCACTATAGGCATGAGACAGACGAATATTTCTGAAAATCGGCTGTAAAAATGAAATTCGGGACAATCCATTCCAATTAATCGTCCAATTTGGACGGGGTGTAGTATTGAAAATATCCAGATTCACATTAGCGGGATCCTCCCCACTGTAGGCGGCGATAAAGGCTGGAATCAAGACGTCCTGTTGCTTGCGGCCGAAACCATTTTTATACACATTCGGGTCGCGGTCGTGATCAGCTCCATTCGAATTCAGTCGGGTAGAAATAATCGGTCGATTATTTTCAAATCGATTAAACAAGCCTATTAAATCTTGATTCCCACTCGTGAAAAGGGTATTCAAAGCCATATAGGAAATAGTATAAGAACCAAAATCATTCCTGGGATTATATCCATAATTGGCAGACATGAAATCAGTATACGGATCAGAAATCGGTGCATCCACATTTTTAAATAAAGCAGTAGATGTTTGATTAAAGGAGCGATCCATGGAAATATCTATTCGGAAGTCATTCCAGGGTTCAATATTCAATTCGGCATTCCAATTTTCTGTCACTCCTGCCACTACTTCCTGACTCAAATACCGACTAGCAGTAAACCATCCCTTATTCTCTGCAGCGTCAAAAAGGAAATCCTGCGTAGGCTGAAAGCCCATAATATATTCCCAGCCCGGTGCATCAAAGCCTTCAGAAAGTCCCAAAAATTGAGTCTCCGGCATAAAACCTGGAATTGAACTCGTGTAGTTCTCTGACCAATTAAACTGTAGGCGGCGAACACTCATCAGCGGCCGAATCAGTAATTTCTCTATTGTAGACGGTCCGGAATCCTCTTGTTTTTGCCGCCCAGCTTGCCCCTGTTGGCCTTGACGCTGCCGGCTTCTACCACCCATACCTCCTCGGCCACCGGCCATTTGGTTGAGGGATTTGAAATACTTTGACTTATTGTAGAGTCTCTCAAAATTCACGGTAGCATTGATTTGTCTTTGCTGACCATTCTGAATCACATTTCCCAAAGAGTCTACATTTATCGCTGCTGCAGCCCAATTGTAATTGGCGGATATTTGTGCCCTTAGATCGATGAAATCTAAAAAAGGGAAGTTTCGAAGCGGGACATTATAGGATAAGACCATATTGTGGTCATAGTTTTTCGGACGTCCTAAGCTTTTAAAATTGTTCCAACGGTATTCCGAGGCACTTACTCCGACGGTATCTCCCCTAAAGTCCACCCCATTCTGATCCAATTCATCAATCATGGCAAAATGAGTCGCATTAAAGTTAAATCGCAAGGAGCGAGTGATGTCCCAACTCATAGTATAGGTTCGATCCCAACTAAACCGACGGTCATACCATGTACTAAATTTGGGGTTCGAAAACCGATACCTCCGCTGATTAATATACCTATCGACCACGGTACTGAATCCAAAGCTATTCGGGAGCGGATTAAGGTGAATCTCAGAGATAAACTTGAGATACTTATCATTTTTGATTAACTTCTTGAACGGTTCTATATACAACGGCTTATAGGCGAACTGATAGTTAAGCGAGGCCGTATGATTTTGTGTATTATCCAATTCAATTAATGGGTCTGTATGATCCGTTTCAGTAAAGGCATAGCTCAAGCTAAAGTTTTCGATCGACCAGGGCATAGGGTTCCCCCTACCGCCGCCGGGGCTGCCACCGCCACCACGGCCACCTCGCATTCCACCTCGGCCACCCGGGCCGCCACCCATACCGCCGAATCCACCACCGCCAGGTCCGCCACCGCCGCCGCCGCTATCATATCGCACGTTGGTAAAGTTAATACTCGTTATCTTGGTTCTGTCCTGAGCTTGTCGCCGAATGGAATCCCGATCATCCCGGTCCGGGAAGCCTTGTAATTTATCATCAAGTTCAATATCGCGATCATAAGGGTCATATTGAGGCGAACGTATGGTATTAGACAACTGAGCGTAAAAAGGCAGCTTCAAAGGAGAGTTTTCACCTAGTAACTGACCCAGCTGTAGATTCGTGGCAATATCGTATTGTATCGTTGAATGTCGGGCTCGCTCTTGTAATTTTTGATCGATAGATCCCCAGCCTACGCCCGTCCAGGTTCCTGAGAAAGATACATTTCCAAAGTCAGCGAGTTGAGCATCCACGCGACCGAGGGCAGCCATCCCCCCTTGATTATCCAGTCCTGTCGCTCGCAACTCATTCGTCCAAACTTCCAAACAAATAGGACCACCGCCATCGTCAGTATTTCGAATCCCAATCATAAAACCTTTTACGAAGCCCAGGTTGGGGTTCCCCAGCACCTTTATCCTGTGTTCTGGATTCTCCGGAGACGGCTGGGAGTATAATTCTGAGTTTGGAAAACTCCCGGCGTTTCTATCATTCTTTAGCTCGACCAACTGTTGAAGTGCAAAATTGATCTCATTCTCCTCGGGCCAAACGACTTCGGGGTCACGACGATTCGTAGTGGATATCTGTTGAGACATCGTCATCGGCATTTCATATTCATAGTAGTTTCTAGAGTAGTCACTTCCAATGCGGATGAAAATTGTGGCCTCTCCACGGGAAAGCATTTGATCACTCTCTGCATGAATAAACATTTTTAACCGCTCGTACAATCGTAAATCACGCTGATCATTTTTGATCACGGCTCGAGCATCTCCGTCTTTTAGTTCACATACTTCCATCGCCAAAGAAGACTCATTCAAAAATGCATTCGTGAAAGCAGCTTGAAAATTTTGCTCTCTTTGAATACCTGGCGGAATCACATAATTATAGGGGATTTTCTCAGAATTCTCTTCTATGCCCACTTGATTAACACTAAAAGAGGTATTGTCTACGGGAGGATCTATGCTTGGACCGCGTTCTGATAATAAGTTGGACCGCAAAAACCGTCGCCAGGAATTGCGTACAAGATCCATCGTTGCAAACCGCATGGTGACCTTTTCATCAAAGCCATGGAGGTACATACGCATAAAGCGAATACTTCTAAAGTCCTGAATAGCGCCAACTTTTTTCTCAAATTCTTGGATTGGAACCACGAATCGATACCAGGTTTCTCCCCCTCCTCTAGTCGAAATACTATCAGTGACGAAGTCCGTCAATTGTAAGCGGTTCGACCCATCGTTAATAATTGGGATTTTATATTGGAAATATCCTTCAATCCGGTCTGAAGTGAAGTCGCGATTGATATCCTCTGTTGTCGGTAAAAAAGTAAATGAAGTAGCGAATCGCTCATTGCCGGTATTGTTGGGCGAGTTCCCTTCTACATGATTAAATTTCAGGTACCGATCCAAAGTAGGGACATTATTGGGAAAGGTGTCATCCAAAAAGTGAATGAAGTTATCATTAGCTGGATCGGCTAAAATTTCATCATAGACATCGGTTCTCACTCCTGCCTGCACCTCAGCTAAATAGTTTGCTAAGAAATCACGCTCTCCCTGATCACTCATCCCGTCCAGCCCCACATCCTGAGCTTCGCGAACTACCGGATCATTATCAAATGCATTTACAAAAGGTACCGTTTGAGGAACCACTCCAAGGTTAGTAGTATCCAAAGCGACCTGTTGTCCGGGCCGGGGCAGTCCGTTTTCAAAGGCAGCTCGCCCATCTTTCAAAATATCTTCTGAAATATTACCCAGATCAATATATAAATACCCCCCTTGAGCCGGTCGTGTCTGACTGGAGGTCACCATAAATGGATTTAGCATCCAAAACTCTATATACTCGATATTACTCGCTTGAAAATCATTGACCGTGAGTCCTCTCATGATTCCACCCCATCGAGTCTCTGGATCTCTCAAGCGTCCCGCCTCATCAATACCCGATGAATATTCTGTTCCATTGGGAACATCGTAATTGTAAGGGCCCCTGCGCTGAGGATAAAAAGTAATATCCATTGGGCGAAAAATATTCAATCCAGGCTGAATAGTTCGATTGGGAAATATTTCATTTTGATCTACAATTCGAGTGTAGGGATCATTCTGAGCACCTCCGATATTCCGGTCGAGTCGATACCAGTTAATCAATGCTCGGTTCACCGTAGATAACCGATCGTTATTTAATTCGGCCTCTGGAAATAAAGGATGGTTGTTTTGTCGGTCATTTTGAGGAATGCTGGCCAGGTTCCATCGATCTAAGGGCTGAGAAATATCAATTCGCGCTGCAGTTCCTTCGAAATCATCGATATAAACGGATCCCCCTTCATCATCTTCCAAATCAATTGCTCCTGAATATCCAGGGATAAGTGCCGCTCCTTCAATATATGCAGAGATAGAAGAGGGTACCTTTGTCTCCAAACCAGGGATTTTATCCACCAATTTCGTCAACCAGGGAGCATCCGCATCGTAACTGGCATCCAGTCCGATGATTCGGTTATTGATTGGATCATCTCCAATGTTTACTTTCTGAGTAATTGGGCGCTCCCATAAGTGCATATACGTCCCACCCAAAATGATATTATCCGTCAACTCATAATCGGCACGTAAGCCCATCATATTCCTGTTCTGAAAGCTAAAAAGCGATTGGTCTTCAAAACTAATACTGATGGGCACACCGGAAGCGAGATAGGAATCATTGATAATTCGTAATCGCCCGATGGAATAATCCACTTCGTAATCTATACCTTCTCGCAGAACGGCTCCACCAGCGGATACCCGGACAGACCCCTCCGGAATATTGAAAGCTCCGAGTGAAATTTCAGAGGTGACTGAAGACTCAAATTTACCACGAAGAACGAATCTATTCTTCTCCTGATATTCTTGAGCGATGAACTTCGTAGAGTCATAAAGCTCTTGAAATTCGTATTTTCTAAATGTGGCAGGATCGTCTAGAGCTTTTTCCATCGAAGAACCAAAGGGTTCCAAAACGGGAAAAAACACCTTCCCCAACTGAGTATTGATAGTGACTCCAGGAACAAAATCAAACCGCCCATCGGGTTGTGGGTCACCCTGAGCATTCAACTGATCCAGATTAAACAATTGGAGCAAAGGACGACCTAAGTTGCCCGGCTCCGGTAAAAACCGTTTGAACCCTTGACCGGGATCATCGAAATAAATATCTAAATTGAATGTTGAGGGATCTACTTGATAGGCTCCTACACTATAGACATTTTTCATCATTAGGTCCCACAGTGCATTTCGAACATCCGGCGTTGCTGTCTTTAGCATCTTTGTGACAATAACACCAGTACTATCACTTTCAGCCTCAGTAGAGAATTGGCCAATCCGATACGTCTTCCCGTTGTAGTCGTATTCAATTGCTACGGCTAACACTTCTTCCTGACGCAAAGGCGAATTTAAAGTAAGAATACCCAACTGCTCGTTCAGAGTATATTCGTTTTCTCTGATTCTTTGTGCTCGCTTCAATTCAAAGTCCCGGCCAGTTTCTAAATTTAATTTATTGGATAATGTAGGTATTGTGGTGGGTGATTTAAGCGCTGCCGGGTCATTAACGATCTTTTCATATAAGCGGTTCGATCGATTGTCAGGGAGTACAGTTGTGCCATCAATCGCAAGCAACTCCGGATCGAAAAAGTCACGTCGAAATTCATCGGCGTCCCGCACGACAAAACGTTCGGGCTCGCCCAAATCAGCAACGGCGACCACATCTCTCAAACGTTCCGTCTCATTTTGTATGTTCGTTCGCCAGACTTCAATCCGGTTCACTTTAAATAGGGAGTTGATCTGAGGGAGATTCTGTAGTGCTTCCTCGTAGTTATCTCGATTAAAATGAGTTAAAAAGAAGTGTCTGTTTTCATCGTACTCATCTACTCGCACCTCAAACTCCTGAACTTGACTTCCCCCCTGAACTGTGATTTCCTTTTGCCGACCTCTTTGTTGAGATGCAATCGCCGTTAATCGCAAATGCCCGAATTGCAACTCTGTTTTGATACCAAATAAACTCTGACTTCCCTGAATCAAGTTTGAACGCAATGGCAAAGACACATTTCCAGCCTCGATATTTTTCAAGATATCGTCCTCACTAAATTGTTCACTATCAAACTTTAACTTTAGTTGGTTCTCAAAATCGAATTGTGCCCTGGAATTGAAGTTCGTAGCCAGACTCAACTTCTTACCTATTTGCCCAGTCACATTAAGCCGAATATCCATATCGAAATCGAACAAAAACTGCCTCTGCTGCTGTATTGGTAGAGCTGGGTTTTCGATATTCTGATAGCGCGCTCCAAATATTAAATCAATATTCCCCTGAGGCTGAATACTTACTTCCCGTCCTCCAAAAAGCCGATCAGCTAAATTCTCCCCTCGACTATATTCCGCCAGGGGATCTTTAAGTCCCTTGGCTCCCTTTTTTCCGGTAGAAACTCCAGCCAAACGCGCAAAATAGTCTCGCTCTTGCTCTTTCGACTTCCATTCCATATACTCGCTAAAAGTCATACTTGTCGGTGCTCGGAAATACTCATCTCCAATCCGCTCAGAAATAATATAACGGCCCGATTCAGGATCGTACTCTACTTTCTTATCAACATTGGAAGGGTCTGATAAATCAAAGGGATTTCTATTCGGGTCATTGAGAAAATCTCCTTCTCGATCTCGAAGCGGTAGTGTGTCTATCAAAATAGGAAGCCACCCGTCAGCAACAGGCAACACACGGCTAGGCGTGGTCGATGCTGTGGTACTGTGAATTCCTATCAAATAGAGAACTCCCGCGAAGAACACTGAGTGCTTTAGCGTCATATACTTTTATTCAATCCGATAACCTCGATTGTTTGTAAAAAGTCTATTCGATAAGAAGTGGGTTTGTTGAAATTAGTTGAAAATCGCCTTTTATCAGGCCTTTTATTATTGGTCGGGCAAATATAAAGTACTTTTTCATCAATCACGAAAGTTTTTTTAAACAAGCTTTTATCATCTCTTCTACACTCTCAAAGTTTCTTTCTTTACCTAAGTCGTTTAACGCCTTTTTGACCTTCCCTAAAGGAAAACCCAAAGATGTTAAAGCTGATTCAGCTTCTTTTTGAAAAGAAAAGGATTCCAAGTTACTCTCTAACATCTCTGAACCTTCTATATTGCCTATTTTGTCATTTAAATCTAACATCAATCGTTTTGCTGTCTTTTCTCCAATACCCTTCACCGCTTTAAATACAGACGTGTTTTGACTCAAAATCGCTGCCCTGACCTCCCCAGGATTTAAAGAAGAAAGAATTAATTGGGCTGTAGTGGTGCCTATTCCACTGACAGTAATTAGCAATTCAAAGGTTGCTCTTTCCTCGAGTGAGCCAAAGCCATAGAGTGCCATCACATCTTCTTTTACGTGTAAATACGACCAGAGTTGCACCTCTTTCTTAGCACCAATCCATTGAAAGGTATTCAAGCTAATATGTAAGCGATATCCCACACCACTGTTATCGATCACAACGTGGTCGGGCTTAATATCAACGACCCGTCCTGAGAAATATTCATACATATTCAATATTTTGCTAATACAAAAGTACAATAATATCAGCATAAAAAAAAGTATCTCAACTTAGCATTTTCAATGTGCCGCTGACTCTGTATCTTTGCCGCGTGCACTTACAAAAATAATCTCATGAATATTTTAGTCATTGGAGGCGGAGGTAGAGAGTTTACTATTGCCTGGAAACTTCGCCAAAGCCCCGACTGTCAAGAACTTTTTATTGCCCCTGGAAACGGAGGCACTCGAAACTTAGGTACGAATGTCGATTTAGACCTCGAAGATATCGCCGAACTAAAACAGTTTATTCTAAATCAGCAGATAGAAATGCTGGTTATTGGACCCGAAGGCCCCTTGGTCAACGGTTTAGTGGATCAGCTGGAGTCTGAAAAAGATTTAGCCGGGCTACAAATTGTCGGTCCCGGTAAAGCCGCAGCCCGTCTGGAAGGAAGTAAAAGCTATGCTAAGGCCTTTATGAAAAAACACCGGATTCCCACAGCTGAATACCGCAGTTTCAAACAAAGTGAATTAGAACAGGCCCTTTCCTACATTCTGGAACGTAGCGGACCTTATGTCCTCAAAGCAGATGGACTGGCAGCGGGAAAGGGAGTTGTGATACTCAATGATCAAGCAGAAGCCTTGGAAGAATGTCGGGCTATTCTCGGCGGGAAATTTGGATCCGCGGGGCAAACGTTAATTATAGAATCTTTTTTAAAAGGCCTGGAATTCTCAGTTTTTGCTCTCTGTGATGGAAAAGATTATGTGTTACTCCCGGTAGCAAAGGATTACAAAAGGATAGGAGAGGGAGATGAAGGACTTAACACTGGGGGAATGGGTGCAGTTTCTCCCGTACCCGGCATTACTCCTTTTATCATAGAAAAAGTAAAAAGCCAAATTATCGAACCCACCTTTGACGGATTAAAACAAGAGGGAATACTTTATAATGGCTTTTTGTTTTTTGGTCTCATTCTAGTGGATGAAGAGCCTTTTGTCATAGAATATAATTGCCGGTTAGGTGACCCTGAAACTCAGGTAATACTACCTCGTATCCAGGGGGACCTAGTCCATTTATTAAGCGATTGTGCAAAACAAAAGCTCGGACAACGCCAAGTGGACTTCTCCAATAAATCCGCGATTTGCACGGTGCTATGCAGTGGTGGGTACCCAGAAAAATACGAGAAAGGAAAGGAAATTTCTATTCCAAAGAATTTTTCGGACTTTCACATTTTTCACGCAGGAACTAAGTGGCAGGACGATAAACTCCTAACCAATGGAGGCAGAGTCCTCGCAACAGTTGGAATGCACGATAATTTATCACAGGCGAAAACATTCAGCCAAAAAGGTGCCAGAGAAATACACTTCGAGGGAAAATATTATCGTTCGGATATCGGTTCAGACTTAGGTGCTTAACATCACAATCCCAAATCTATGAAACGCTTTACAGCTCTATTCTTCGGTTTTGCATTTTTCGCTCCCTTTCTCTTTCTTTCAGCTCAGAATGAGGAAGTTCTCTTTACGGTTGATGACCTCGTAGTTACAACTGATGAATTTCAGTATGTATTTGAGAAAAACAACAGAGGAGAAGCAAAACCGACCAAAGATGACTTAAAGGAATATCTCGACCTGTATATCAACTTTAAACTGAAGGTGAAAGCAGCGAAAGAATTAGGAATGGATAGTTTACAGCAAATTCAAGAGGAATTAAACTCCTACAGAAGACAACTTGCTAGAAACTATTTGCTCGATAAACAATTGCAAGAGAATGTAGCACGTCAAACTTATGAACGGAAAAAAACGGAGTTAGAAATCGCCCACATTTTGATTGATTATAAAGATGAAAAGGGTAAGAAGAAAGCGCAGCAACTCTTAGATAGTTTGAAGCAACTTCCCGGTGCTGATTTTGGAGATCTTGCAGAAAAATATTCCGAAGATCCAGGAAGCAAAAAACAAAGTGGAAATATTGGGTATTTATCTGCACCCTTTGCCCGGGGCTTTGAACAAGTAGAAGATACTGCTTATCACCTTCAAATTAATGAAACAGGTGGACCTGTTGACTCTGAAATGGGTCTTCACCTTATCAAGGTGCTCGACAAAAGACCGGCCCTGGGACGCTTGGAATTGTCCCATGTTTTCGTTCGTCGGCCCGCTCCCAGAGACAATGACTTTGAGCGAGAAAGCAAAAGAAAAAAAGAGAAAATCCAAGAGGCCTATGATGAACTACAAAACGGTGCCAGCTTTAAACATGTCGCTTTAAAATATTCTGAAGATGACAACTCCAAATACAATGACGGGTATTTGGGCTTTATCACGACGAACACATATGAAGATAGAGTAGAGGATGCCGTCTATGCCCTGGAAGAAATGGGCGATTACACTGAGCCCGTTAGCTCCTCTCTTGGATGGCATATTTTTAAAAGAGGAGAGAAAGTCAGACCACAAGATTTTAGCTTTGAGGATTCGAGAGCTCAGATCTTATCCGACCTCAAAAAAACAAACCGATTAGATGTCGCGCAAGAAGCACTCATCGAAGAAATCAAAAAGGAGGCTCCCTTTATATTAAAATCGAATTGGCTCGATACTTTTAGAGCCTCGCTTTCTTCTGATTTTACCACTTACAAATGGGAGATTCCGGAAATAAACACTCCCGTTGAACTCTTTAGTTTTGGAGAAAAAGTAACTAAAACAAATGCAGATTTCCTCAAATTCCTGAAGCGAAAAACGAGAGAAAGAATGCGTTTAGACCGGAAAATGAAAGCAAAAGAAGCTCTCAACCATCTGTTTGACAGTTTTGTAGATGAAGCGGCGATTGAGTATGAAGAAAGTCAATTGGAGCAGAAATATCCTGAATTCAAACACCTTATGAAAGAGTATGAAGAGGGCATACTTCTATTTGAGATAACTAAAAATGAAGTTTGGGATAAAGCCCCAAAAGATACTCTGGGCTTGAGAAAATTTTATGAAAAGAATAAGGAAAATTACCAATGGAATGACAGAGCACGCGTCTATTCATTTACACTGAAAGCTGAGGACGAAAAGAGCTGTGAAAAAATTACCAATCAGCTACTGCGAAAAGGGGTGAGAAAAACTATTGAAGCAACCAATAAGAAAGAAACCCTACTCACCTACACCACCGAAACCCTGGAAAAGGGGAAGTCGGACAAAGCAATTAGCTGGCAAGAAGGGGTCTTATTTGACGTGCAAAATAAAGATGAAGAATGCACCTTTGAATATATTGAAGAAATCATTCCTGCTCAGACTAAAAAGCTTGAAGAGGCACGAGGTTATGTGATTTCTGATTATCAAAGTGAGTTGGAAGAACAATGGGTCAAAAGTCTAAGATCTAGATACAAGGTGAAAATTAACAACAAAACCCTGAAGTCTGTAAAAAAAGAATATCAATAAAAACAGATCTTCCCTTTCCTAAATATATTAGCACAAAAGAGAGAAGTCACCAATTTTAGATAACTCAATGAACACAACCGATCTAAATAAAAATATGCTATTAATTCAGGCTTGGTTTTTCCCAGGCTTTCTGTTACTATGCTTTTGTTTTGGCTCTTGTGAATGGGTAAACGATAGAAAGGGCAGCCGTGGAAATTCTCCTGTAGTTGCTGAAGTCAATGGTGCCATATTAACCGAAGCCGGATTGGAAGATATTAGAATGAATCAGTTACCACAAGAGGACAGCATTCGAATATTAAAAAGGTACATTAACCGCTGGATAAAAGATGAGTTAATGAATCAAAGGGCAAAAAAGAAACTGGGAGACGATCAGGCAATTAACCGAATGGTAGAAGAATATGAAAAGTCACTTTTAATCCATAAATACGAACAAGAATTATTGAAATCGGAGTTGGATAGTACCATATCTAATGAACAAATTGCTGAGCAGTATCGGGAGAACACCTCCTCTTTTATTCTCGATCAGCCCATTTACCGAGTCCGGTGGATCGTTATCACGAACGCAAATATTTCAGTCGATGAAATAAAAGAACATTGGGAGAAAGAGAAAGAGGCTACAGATAAAAAGTGGGGAAACCTCGCAGAACTCTATGCCAGCAATTACAACCTCAACCCCAACCTTTGGTGGGAAGAGCAAGAGCTCTTTTCACTGCTACCCATTGAAATCAATGATAAAGTAGAAGCTCCCGGAAATATCCTTCAAGAGAACCTTGAAGAAGACGGCGTACTACTTTTAGATTTTATCGAAAGAAAAGAGAAGGGTAAGGTTGCTCCGCTCATTTTTGTAGAAGACAAGATCAAAAAATATATTTTGCACCAACGAAAAGAATCTTTTTTACGACAATACAGAGAGCGACTGTACAAGGAAGCCGTAAATAACAATATCTTAAAAATCAACTTACAATGAAAAAGTCTTTAATCTTGATACTCTTTACTTCATTCGCCCTTACTGCGGCAATGCAAGCACAAACGGGCCTCGTCAACAAAGTGATTGCAAAAGTTGGTGGTGAGCTCATTTTACTCTCAGATCTCGAAGAACAAGTCGCTTATTTGAAGGATCAGGGGGAAACCATTGGCCAACAAGAGCGATGCGAAATTTTAGAAGGAATATTGGCACAAAAGCTCATGGTCAACCAAGCCAAAATGGATAGCATTATAGTGCCGGAGGAGCAAGTGGCAGCCGAAATTGATGGTCGAATTGAACGAATTTTAAACATGATGAACAATGACGTTAGTCAGTTTGAGGCTTATTATGGGAAAACGGTAGACGAAGTGAGAAAGGAAATGACCCGGGAAATGAGACATCAAATGATGGCAGAACAGATCCGTGACAAAGTCATGTCCCGTGCTTCCTCTACACCATCCGAGGTTGTGGAGTTCTATGAGTCGATCCCAAAAGATAGCGTACCTTATTATAATTCGGAAGTAGAAATTCAAGAATTAGTTATTCAACCCGAGGTTACTGAAGATAGAAAGGAATTGGCAAAAGAAAGGCTGGAGAATATTCGACAGCAAATTCTCAACGACTCAGCGAGCTTCACTCAAATGGCTAGAAAATATTCCGACGACCCGGGATCAGCTAGAAATGGCGGAGACCTGGGCATGATGAAACGAGGGAGTTTTGTTCCCGAATACGAAGCTGCTGCTTATAATTTAAGATCTGGAGAAGTCTCCGAAGTAGTAGAGTCAGATTTTGGTTTTCACATTATCAAATTGTTAGAAAGAAGGGGAAATAATATCCACACCCAACACATCCTCATCAAACCAGAGCTAACCGAAGAAGATTACAGCAGAGCACGGAAGGAGCTAACCGAAGTAAAAGAATTGATCGAAACTGATTCATTAAATTTTGAGCAAGCAGTCAGACTCTATGGTCATTCGGGGGTGCAGTCCTACAACAATGGCGGCCGTGTCATCAACAATCAGTCCGGGGATAATTTCTTTGAAGTGAGCGAGTTAGACCCCAATATTTATTTTGCTACAGACACCATCGACGTTGGAAATGTCACAGAACCAATAGAGTACAATAATCGAAGTGGAGAAAAACTATTCAAAATCGTCAAACTGGTTTCCAGAACAGACCCACACCAGGCAAGCTTATCTTCTGATTATGCAAAGATTCAACGAATGGCCTCTGAAAAGAAAAAGGGGGAAGTTTTAATGGACTGGATGCGAGAGAAAAGAAATTCAACTTTCATCGAAGTATCGGAGGAATACGAATCTTGTCAAAATATTACCGATTGGACTTCTAATAAACCCTCTACTTATTCCGTACCGAAATAATCAGGCATTCTCAGACGACTTATAGTCTTTTGCTCAACGCCTCTATTTGCCATAGTTTCATTACCACAGAATGGGGATTGAATAGTTGCTGTATATTTTTGTTCAGGTCAAAGCGCGAGGAAGGAGTATCGTCTTGGAGATTCAACTGTGAAGCAACTCAGCGTTGAGTTAAAAAATCATGACTTGGTCTGTAAGAATTTTTTGGCTACGGCACTAAAGGTGATGACGCCCCCATCTGGTCTTTAGTATAAGATAGGCGACACTTGATCGTAAAATTTGCCATTTATTTGCCATTCTCCCTGTGAATTGATTATTTTTCTAATAATTATTGAATTTTTCCTGATACGTATGAATTTGCATCTACTAATATTATTCAAGTTAATTGACCTTAAGTCATGGGATCATATGAGTGAGTTGGACTTATATCTCATCCCCGGAATAGCTATTATTTTCTCCTTTTTATTTGTGTTCTTTACCATACCATCACTAATTTCATTTTGTAAACGATACAATCTACTCGATCAACCTCACCCTAGAAAATCACATACAGATTCAACACCTCACCTTGGCGGTGTAATTATTTTTCTAGGATTTCTTATCACCTTAGCGATTTTTGCACCTGGAGAAACATTGTGGGAGTATCGGTATGCCGTAATCGCAATGGCTATACTGTTCTGCGTAGGATTATGGGATGATATACAACCAATAAATCCGTGGATCAAGCTTTTTTGGCAGCTATTCTCTGCCTCCTTTATGCTTATACTCAGCCATCTGCACATTAACAGTATGTTTGGACTCTTTGGGGTCAATGAAATATCCGGCTTCCTTTCCTATCTGGTCAGTACTTTATTGGTGCTCACGATTATCAATGGAGTGAACTTGCTGGATGGAATTAATGGGCTCAGCACTACAATTACGGTAATACTCGCCTCCTTTATGGGTGTTTGGTATCATCTAACCGGCTTTTATGGACTCTCCTTATTTTCCTTCATTCTCGTCGGAGTGGGATTTGCCTTTCTGAAATACAATTGGACACCAGCGAAGTTGTTTATGGGCGATTCAGGATCCATGGTCATAGGTGTGGGGCTCTCTTTTCTGGTCATTTCGTTTTTCCAGTCTGATCACCTTATGATCTTAACGAAATCCCCTTTTGCCATTTCAAAAGCTCCAGTCATCGTTCTTGGAGCTTTAATCCTGCCACTTATAGATACCTGCAGAGTATTCTTCTTGCGCATCGCAAAGGGGGACTCCCCGCTCTACCCGGACCGCAAACACCTCCACCATCTACTAATAGACCAAGGATTTTCCCATGCTCAGACCACTGTCATACTATCCATGAGTCAATTGTCTTTTATTCTTATTGCATTAGGCATCCACGAGCTAAGCTATACCACAGCTCTAATTTTCCTTATCTCATCTATTGCCCTCCTTTACTTCATATTTCTTCTTGCCTCCAGGCAAAACGAAGTGGTATAGCCATTAAGTTCATTACCGAATCTACACTGTTCCCTTCCGCCCTCTTTTATTACCTTTAGTAAAAAACTATGACTTGGATTATGATATTTATTGGAGGTGGCATTGGAAGTCTGATAAGATATAGCATCAGCCAAACCGTTCGAAATTGGGGCTGGATCGACTTTTCACTGGGGACATTGATCGCAAATCTCATCGCCAGTTTCTTGCTCGGTTTGATATCGCACTGGACAATAGAGATCTTAACTACGAATCCAGCCTATAAAATCGGACTTATGGTTGGACTGTGCGGAGGTCTCAGCACCTTTTCCACCTTCACCGCCGAAAACTATCAGCTCTTTGAAGGAGGAAATGTTTGGGGACTATTGGCATATACTGCCTGCAGTGTGGTATTGTGTCTTGTGGCTTTCGTATTAGGCGCCAAGCTCGCATAAAAAAAGAGAGTCATCCAGGGGATAACTCTCTTTCGATAATACTATGGTTTTAATCCAATTTATTGCAATTGGAACTTCACCGGCAAATTAAATTGAACGCGCACGGGACGTCCTCTCTGCTTACCCGGTATCCACTTAATATTCTCTTTATTCATAGATTTCACCACTCTCAATGCCTCATCTCCGCAGCCAGCTCCAATATCCCGGACTACTTGAGGATCACTAATAGAACCATCTTTATCTACAACGAATTTTACGACAACCATACCCTCTACTCCGTTTTCTCGTGCAATAGGAGGATATTTTATATTGGCATAGATGTATTCTAAAAGTTTTTTCTGAGCACATTGTTTTTTCTCTTCTTCAGAGCCCAAGTCTTCACAACCTGGAAATCTAGGCATTTGCTCCACAACCTTGAATATTTCTTCCACTTCGGGTTCTGGTGGTGGCGGAGGGGGTGGTGGCGCTTCTTCCACCTGCTCCGGCACCTCGTCATCCATATAAGTGTCTTCTTCAATGGTTTGATCTTCGAAGGGATCTTCCTCCACCTCTTCATCTACCACCTCCTCGATTTCTGGTGGTGGTGGCGGGGGTGGCGGCGGCGGCGGCTCTTTCGTTCGCGGAGGCTCCACTTCTATCTCTTCCTCTACATCGAACTCATAATCCGGCACAATAATTTCCTTTTCGTATTCTGTCAAATTCACAGAAAACAAAACAAACGCAATGGACGTAGCTACACCTATACCCAACATCGTTCCGCTGTATTTAAAAGCATTCACGTCGGGATATTTGTTGCGTGCTTTCAAATCTGTCCCGTACTCCTCCTTTAAGTTGGCTTTAGACCTGCGCTGAATCAAATACCGCAACCCATAAATAATAGCCACCAATGCAACTACCATTAAGAGAATTGCAATGAAGAACTGACCAACGCTTAATTCAATTTCCATAATCTTTTCTTTTTTTGACGCTCAAAATAATGAGGTATCCCGTCAATATGCCAATAAAGTTAGCGATTAAATCCAAGATTTCAAAACTCCTGTCAGAAGTCAATAGTTCTTGCATCAACTCAATGCACCAACTGTATAACAGAATACCAACACAAACAGCAAAAAACACTTTTCTCGCTGCGTTCAGCTCCAGCTTCATGCTTACTCCTATCAATAGGATTAAAATGAAATACACCGATGCGTGAATCCATTTGTCGAATACAAAAAGTGACCCAACAGAAGAATTCGATACAAGGCGTCCCGGAAGCAAAAAACCAATGGTTATTATCAACAACCACAGTAAAGGCATCCAACCTCTTTTCACTATTAAGATGTCTGAATGCTTCAAAATGGTGTATCAGACTACGAAATTAATTCCTCGTACTCCTCAGCAGACATTAAATCGTCCAACTCACTTTCGTTGGTCATCTCAACTTTCACAATCCATCCCTTGCCGTAGGGATCTTCATTAATAATGGCCGGATTGTCGCCTTCGTCTTCGTCAATTTCCGGATTAAAAGCAATGACCTTACCCGAAACAGGCATGTATAATTCAGAAGTCGTCTTTACCGCCTCTACTGTACCAAACACTTCGTGCTGTTCCAGTTCATCATCTAAAGTGTCAATTTCTATATACACCAAATCACCCAGTTCACCCTGAGCAAAATCAGTAATCCCCACTGTGGCCGTATTCTCCTCAACGCGCACCCATTCGTGCTCCTTTGTATATTTTAAATCACCAGGTACATTCATAGTTCTGTTTTTTTCAAATATATAAACACTCCGATGGAGCGCTATTTCGAATTGATAAGTTCATGGGAAAAGCACAAATAAGCCCTATTTCTTGTCTTTCACATATTCTCTAACCCAATCCATGGTGACCGACTTGGGTCGCTCGAGTGGAAAGCCTAATGCTCTGGACCAACAAAGTGCTGAAAGTACACCTAGCGCACGGCTTACTCCGAATAAAACGGTGTAATAACTGTATTCTCTCAAGCCGTAATGCACTAATAAGGCACCGGAATGAGCATCGACGTTGGGCCATGGGTTTTTCACTTTACCCAAACTCTCTAATATTTCAGGTACTACTTCAAATAACTTCCAGACCACATTGACGAGATCATCATCGTTCCCAATGTAATCTTCTGCAAATTTCTTTTGAGCCACAAACCTGGGGTCGGGCTCTCTTAAAACTGCATGACCATAACCGGGAACTACGCGACCTCTGGATAAAGTAGAATGGACGTAATCTGCGATTTGCTCTTTCGTAGGATTTTGAGTTCCAATCGCATCCACCATTTTAAAAATCCATTTTATGACCTCCTGATTCGCCAATCCGTGCAGAGGACCTGCCAGGGCAGACATACCCGCAGTAAAGGAAAAATAGGCATCACTTAAAGTGGAGCCTACTAAATGCGTGGTGTGAGCAGAAGCATTGCCCCCCTCGTGATCTGCATGAATAGTAAGATACAATCGCATCAAGGACTTAAAATCCTCCCCCTGGACACCTAACATGTGGGCAAAATTTCCACCCCAATCCAGCGAAATGTCGGGCTGAATGTGCTTATTGTCGTGATATGTTCTTCTATAAATATATGCAGCAATTTTCGGTAATCGCGCAATCAAATTCATGGCATCCTCGTAAGTAGGATCCCAATACTCCGTCTTATTCATGCCTTCGGCATACCGACGCGCAAAAACACTGGAAGATTGCATAGAGCTAATCGCCGTGACCAATTGGGTCATCGGGTGGGTGTCGGTTGGCAAACTATCCAAAACAGCATAGGTGTGCTCTGGGACATTGCAACGATTTACCCATTGGCCGCTAAGCCACTTCACTTCTTCCTGCGTGGGGATTTCCCCCACTAACATCAGCCAAAATAAACCCTCGGGCAATGGTTCTTTATCGCCCGTTTTTTTCGGCAATTTCTCTCTCAATTCGGGAATAGAATATCCCCTAAAGCGAATCCCTTCTATGGGATCTAAAGCAGATGTCTCCCAAATCATACTCTTCACGCCTCGCATACCCCCAAACACTTGTTGTAGGGAAACTTGATCGACTTCTCGATCGGCATGTTTTGATAAAAGCTCTTTTATATCAGCTCTTACTTTTTTTGCTTTTTCTTCAAACTTTTGCTTTAAGGGATCAGTGCTCATACGCGTATTTTAAGTCGTTCTAATAATTGGTTCTCACAGTTGATAACGGTTTCTCGGCGGCATCCTTATCTCTTCACTCTCTGGCTCCTCTGTAACACTTTCTCAACCTCGCTGTTTCACAACTGAAAAAATGCTGAACCGTTCAAGCTAATATAGTGATCATTTTCCTCTCCTTACCGTTGGACGAAGATAAAATTTTACCACAATTTACCAAAGATTTAACGGGCTAATTTACAAAATATTGGCTGCCCCATCAATGAATATTGATTCCCTTCCAGCAACCCGCCATATGCAAAAATCGATAAATTATTTGTCCTCGAACAATGAGTAATAATAAAACCAACTTTGGTCTTTATAGTTTAGCTACCTTTGACTTTAACCACAACCCATTTACAATATGGTTATCGTCAATGGTAAAATAGTTAGTTCCCGCTTGTTTTCCGAAACCTTTAGCTGTGCAATTGAGCACTGTAAGGGCGCCTGCTGTATAGAAGGTGACTCCGGAGCTCCACTGGAGCCTGAGGAAAGGGACACGCTAGAAAATCTTTTGCCCATCATCTGGCCACGCATTCCTACGGAAGGACAAAACGCCATTCGAGAGCAAGGAGTTTCGCAATGGTACGAAGAAGCCGAAGAATACGGAACCCCCCTTCGACGAGAAGACCAGGCCTGCGCATTCGTGCGCATCGATGACAAAGGAATTGCACAATGCACCATAGAGGAAGCATGGCAAGCCGGTGACATTCCGTTCAGAAAACCCATATCCTGTCACCTCTACCCGATCCGAATTGAATCGAATGAAGAAAAATCTTTTGAGGCCCTCAATTACGAAGAATGGGATATTTGCAGTGCTGCCTGCTCAGCCGGTGAACAAAGAGGTGTCAGGGTCTATGAATTCGCCAAAGATGCATTGATTCGCAAATATGGACTCGAATTCTATAGCGCTCTGGAGGCCGCAGATCCTCGTACACAAAAAACAAATACAACGGTATTTGAATAAAATCTTAAAAGCTATTACCTTTGCATCGCTAAAACCTGAATGAAGCGCTATTTTTTTACGGTCCTTCACTCTTTTTAAGAAGCATACACATTCAACAATAAAATAAAATTATTGCATGGCATTAATAGGAAAAATTCGCAATAATATGTGGCTGATGATTATCCTCATCGGATTGGCATTGGCTGCATTTGTGATTATGGATATGACCTCCGGTGGAGGAGGCGCGCCCTCTCCCAATCAATTTGATGTAGGAGCTGTCGATGGAGATAAGATTGATTGGAATGAGTTTCAGCGCATGGAACAAATTCTCTATTCCGGATCGGAAGTCAATATATATGAGCGCAGAGATTACCTCTGGAATTTCTTTGTTAATCGAGAGCTCATTAATGACTACGCAGACCGTCTGGGACTGAATGTAGGAGCAGAAGAACTGATGGAATTACAATTTGGAAGTAATCTCAGTCCCATTATCCAACAGCGATTCGCCAATCCGCAAACCGGGCAGGTGGATAGACAAACGCTCAACGAGTTCCGACAGGCCATTAATCAGAATCAATTGCAGCCGCAACAACGCCAATATTGGCAGCAACAGGAGCGAGAGATCATGCAGAATCGCACCCAAACGAAATTTGTCACTCTAGTTGCCAAAGGCATGTACACTCCTACCTGGATGGCAGAAAGAGAAGCTAACCTTAAAAGCCAACAGGCGAGTTTTGCCTATGTAAAAGTTCCCTTCGCTGAAGTTTCCAATTCGGAGGCAGATGTCACTGAGGAAGATCTTCAGACTTTTCTATCAAATAACAAAAAGCGTTTTTATCGGGAAGAAGAAACACGCATTGCTGAGTTCGCTCGTATGCGAGTTCTGCCTACCGCTCAGGATTCAATGCAACTCCGTGAGGACATGACAGCGCTATTGGCAGAATTTAAAGGAGCAGAAAACGACTCCCTTTTTATCGAATTTAATGAAGGCCGACTCTCCAATAATTATTTGAATAGAGAACAATTGAATCCGAAAATTCAGGAGGTCGCCTTTGAATTAGAGGTTGGAGACACTTACGGCCCGTACATCTCACAAGGGAACTATCAGGCGATTAAAGTTTTGGGCAAGACGACCATTCCCGACTCCGTGGAAGCCAGACATATTTTCAGACAGATGGATCCCAACAACCCAGCTTCTGCAACAAACCAAAAGGAACTATTAGATAGCCTCAAAACGCTCATTGAGTCGGGCCGAGGTTCTTTTGACTCCTTAGCTATGAATAACGGCCAGGATGGAAGTGCCGCTGAAGGTGGGGACCTCGGGTATTTTACCGCCGGCTCTATGTTGCCTTCCTTTGAAAATAAGACCTTTTATGCATTGGAAATTGGAGAATTGAGTGTATTTCGCTCTCAGGCAGGTTTGCATTTGGTTGAAGTCACTGATAAAAAATACGACTCGGAGACGCCAGGTGTAAAACTCGGTTATCTTGAACAACCCATTATCCCCAGTGAAGAAACGCAAAATCGCCTCTATGAAGATGCCCTCACTCTCGCCTCTGAAAATAGAGACCTGGAGAGCCTCAGATCAGCTGCCAATGAAAATCCCAATCTCGATTTGCGCGTATCCGATCCATTAGCAGCGAACGACTATCAAATTAATGGCATCAATAGCGTTGATGCAGGAAGAAGTATAGTGAAATATCTATTTGACAATGAAACGGCAGTAGATGAGATTTCTCCGGATGTATTTATCGTGGAAGCACAGGAACTATTCTACAATAGCGAATATATCATCGTTGGACTCAAAAGCATTATTCCTGAGGGCAGCCCGAAACTAGAAGATGTTAAGTCCATTGTCATGCCAGAAGTGCTCAAGGAAAAGAAAGGTCAGCTGCTGCGCGAAGCCATGAAAAACAAGGACTTGAATCAGCTCTCCGCCAGCTACAGCACTCCTATTGATACGGTGCAGGGCGTCGGACTCAATGCCTCACGGGTACCCAATTTAGGGAATGAACCCAGTGTGGTAGCGGCTTTACAGGGCTTGAGTAATGGACAAACCAGCTCGCCTATAGTGGGTGAAAACGGTGTCTATGTACTGCAAGTTACCTCGAAAACGGAGATGCCTATGGCTGGGAATATCTCTCAGATCAAGTCGCAAAAATCTCAAGAGGCACGACAAGTTGCACGCACCCGACTCTTGCAGGCCATGCAAGAAGATGCAGATATCCGAGACGAAAGAAGTAAGTTCTATTGATCTCCGAAACATAAAAAGAACAAGCCGGCATGATTATTTCGTGTCGGCTTTTTTTTTGCTTATTCCAAAGTAAGTTTGTTTTCTTACGCCACTTTGGGCGCCGCGGCTCCGTCTGAAGTCGGAGCCGCCGCTATGGTCAGCCGCTCGCAGCCTGGCGTCCGCCTCTGCCCGTAAATGCCGGGCTCCGGCGGGGCTGCTCGGCTCCCGGCGCGGGCTGCGCCCGGCCGCGATCTCCCTTCGCCCGTCGCAACGGGCTCGGGCCGGCTTCCCAGCGCTGGCGCATGATAAAAGTCCCTCTGATTCCCTCACATCTTGCCCCCTCCTCTCTCCAATATCCTCTCTCCAATAGAAGCTAATGTAAGGGAAGGCTTGTACAGCTCGTAAACCTTTTAAACCAAAACGATGCATAATGAAACAATCGCTCAACGAAATACAACAACAATGGATTGATGAGAATCCCTATGATTTTAGTCGGCTAAAAGCGGTATTTATCAATTGTACGCTCAAACGATCTCCTGAGACTTCCCATACCTCGGGCCTAATGGATCTTTCTCGGAACATCATGGAGGCGTGTGGGGTCGCCACAAAATCCATCCGCCTGGTGGACCACCAAATTGCTTTTGGTGTTTATCCAGACATGACGGAACATGGCTGGGAACGGGATGACTGGCCCCCTATCCAAAAACAGATCATGGACGCAAATATTCTCGTCATTGGATCGCCCATCTGGCTGGGAGAGAAATCCTCTGTAGCCAATTTGTTGGTGGAGCGACTCTACAGTTATTCGGGTGTGCAAAACGAAAAGGGACAATACGATTACTACGGCAGAACCGGAGGCTGTATCATTACCGGCAATGAAGATGGGGTCAAACACTGCTCCATGAGCTTACTGTACGGCTTGCAACACATTGGATTTACTATTCCTCCTCAAGCGGACGCGGGATGGATCGGAGAAGTGGGGCCCGGAGCATCCTATTTGGACGAGGGGTCGGGAGGACCGGAAAACGACTTTACGAATCGGAATACGACGTTCATGAGTTGGAATTTGATGCACATGGCTCATTTGCTGCAACAAAATGATGGCCTGCCCGCTCACGGCAATCAAAGATCACTTTGGCCGTAGGTGCCGCGGAGTTTCTCCTTTCGATATGCTGTGCCTCCATTTCCACTCGCTTTGCGTTAGTGCTGCGGAGGGTGCCGCCTCCGGCGGCAGTCCAATCCCCAACTTTTGTTGGGGAGCAGGACCGAACGAAGGTGGAGCCCGAAGCATAACGCCCACCACCGGCGGTGGTGGGAACGCCCAAATCATCGATAAAAAAAGAATAAACTGCAGTGGAAACCTCGTGCTCAAAAGGTCGATAAAAAATATTACTTTTGAACTGAGCGTTAAGGTTCTATTATGAAAATACTTTTGTACCTCGGATGTTGTGTCGCACTGCTGACCATGAGTAGCTGTCAATCGGACAAAATGGTGGAGGAAGAGCTGCCTTCGGGCCTCATCAAGCAGTATAGCGTGGATCCTGAGAGCGGCGAAAAGACGGGCAAGTTCTTGCTAGTCAAGCCGGATGGAACGGTGCTGGAAGAGAGTCGGTACGAGAATGGAGAATTGGAAGGAGAGCGCGTGCTGTACAATACTGAAGGGAAAAAAGAGCGGGTGGAGCAATATGAGTCGGGGAAATTGAAGGGGATTTACAAGGGCTTTTATCCCTCGGGGGGGCTCCAGTTTGAAGGGGAGTACCGCGAGAATGAGATGAGTGGTCTTTGGACGTATTATTATGCGTCCGGCGAAGTGAAGGAGAAGGTACATTACGAGCACAATTTTGAAAATGGGCCATTTGAGGAGTATTATCCCGATGGGACGATCAAGGCGAAGGGGAATTATCTCGTGGGGGATAATGAAGATGGTTTGTTGTTTTTATACGATGAAAGCGGGGATCCGGAGCGGGTAATGGAATGCGATTCCGGGATTTGCAGAACCCAGTGGACACCGGACTCTACTGAAATAGATTTTGATGAAGTATATTAGTTTTCTGTTGCTTGTTGGCACCTTTTTTATCGTGACGGATCTGGCTGGGCAACGCGGAACGTCAGTGTTTTCATTTTCCAGCTTGAGTCCGAGTGCCCGACTGACTGCTTTGGGTCAGCACGGAACGGCTTTAATGGATATGGATCCGGCCTTGTCGCGAGCCAATCCGGCGAGTCTCTCTGAAAATATAGGTTTGACGGCTAGTCTTCAGCAGGGATTCCTTTCTCCCGGCATTCAACTGGGGCAAGCCTTTGTTGCTAATAGAAAAGAAAGTTGGGATCTGCAATGGATTGCCGGTGCGAGCTATGTTTCTTATGGAGATATTACTGCGGCGAATCAATTTGGGCAGCGGATGGGAGATTTTACTTCGCGGGACTTGTCTTTTTTTGTGGGCGTATCGAAAAAAGTATACGAACGGCTCTACGCGGGTGCCTCTGTTGAGTTTTTACAATCTGAGATTGCCGAGTTTAGTTCTTATGGGCTGGCGAGCCATCTGGGGCTCATGTACGTAGTGGAAGAAAAGCAGATTAGCGTGGGCCTGGCCTGGCGTAATATCGGCTGGCAGTGGTCGCCCTTTGCTTTTGAGCAGGAAGGACTGCGCTCTCAACTTAACCTGGCCGTGGCCAAGCGACTGGAACACTTGCCCCTGCGATTTTCCGTTAACTATCACTCCATGAATCGATGGAACCTGCTCTACGATAGTGAGGTGGGGGAAGAGTCGCTACAAGAAGAGGCGAGTGCTTTTGGGATGTGGGTAGATAATTTTACCCGGCACTTGGCGGTGAATGCAGAAATTTTCATCGGGAAAGGAGAGAATTTTATGTTGCGGTTGGGATATGACCATCAACGTCGAAAAGAACTGACCTTGCCCAATTGGGGGTCACTAGCCGGGTTTTCCGGAGGCTTTGGGCTGAATATTCGGGGCGTAAACTTTGACTATGGCTTTGGATCGTACCATTTGGGTGGTGGGATTCATCATCTCGGGCTGCGATTTGATGTGCATCGATGGACGAAGAAAGAGGTGGATATCCTTTAGTGGGCAATGGGATGTGGAATCGCACGCAAAGACGCGAAGCAGTCACTTGTAGGAATTACTTTACGCCTTAGCGACTTAGCGACTTAGCGAGAAAAAATTGGTTAGTTCAATGCACGCCTCGTTTCGGAATTGGTGAGGCGGGATGTGGAATCGCACGCAAAGACGCGAAGACGCGAAGAATCAGCTGTAGGAATTCCTTTGTGTCTTGGCGCCTTGGCGAGAAAAAATTGGTTTAGTTCAATGCAGGCCTCGTTTCGGAATTGGTGAGGCGGGATGTGGAATCGCACGCAAAGACGCGAAGACGCGAAGAATCAGCTGTAAAAATTCCTTTGCGCCTTGGCGACTTGGCGAGAAACATATGCGGTACACTATCAGAACACTGCAAGCTTGGTTTGGGATGGGGGAACCGGAAGTATGAATCTCAAGCAAAGACGCGAAGACGCGAAGAATCAGCTGTAGGAATTCCTTGGCGACTTGGCGACTTAGCGAGAAAAAATTGGTTTAGTTCAATGCAGGCCTCGTTTCGGAATTGGTGAAGC
>Ga0136604_1000041_pt1 | contig 73373 bp, 56 predicted proteins | sample AntRauFillE10628_FD_104928 | JGI IMG/M metagenome (GOLD analysis project Ga0136604, IMG submission 104928) | Saline lake microbial communities from Rauer Islands, Antarctica - Metagenome Filla E10 #628 | ecosystem: Environmental > Aquatic > Non-marine Saline and Alkaline > Saline | place...
AGGCGGCATAAAGACCTGCTACTGTGCCGGGGACGCCGGAAGCCGTGGGCCCTGCCAAACTTAAATCAGGCAGGACATTATCCACGGAGTCTCTATACATTTTTTCGAAGGCGGAATGAGGTGCTTTTTCGCGAAAGTCTAGAGCATTGGTAACTCCCTCAGGATTCCTAGATATTAAAAAACCGCCACCGCCGATATTTCCGGCTCGAGGATAAACTACAGCCAGTGAGAATTGGGTGGCAATGATCGCATCAATGGCGTTGCCTCCTTCTCTAAGTATACTGAGTCCAGATCGAGTGGCTAAAGGATGGGCGCTAACAACCATGGCTTGACTGGCCGAATCGATCAATTCATTTTGAATGATTGGGTAGGGATCATTGTTCGGCGCAGTGCAATGAAAGAGAAGAAATAGAGGGAACACCAGAAGAACAGAAAATCGGTTGGCCATTTTTTTACGTAAATATAGCAAATAGCAATGGCGATGGGTCAAAAGTCTGTGGGTGAGCGATACGAGCGAAATTCTCCATTCAACAATGCCTTGCTTTTGACTTGCTCTGCTGTTTTTATTTTCGGCAAGAGGCTGCTGATTTGCCGTAGCACTTGTATTTGCCGGTCGTATTCTTTTTTCATGCAAAGTAGATGATACTCTTCCTGTAGGTCCCACCCGATACTATGGGCAATGTGATAAGTCAAGAGCAATTCAGGCGCTGGTAATCGCTTGTCAATTTGGAGGCTATCAAAAATGATGGACATTTTATCTCTGATTTCACCAGCTAGGCCCACATCTCCTTCTTTGTCATAGGGATAGGGCGTAGTTTCTGCTCCGGCATATAGCTTATTCTCCATGGGGTGAACGTAAGTCTCCATTTTGTAAAGGTCCAGTGCCTCCGTTTTTATGTCCATCCGTCCATCTTCGTATTCCCGTTCAATACTTTTTATTTTCATTCTCGTCCCAACAGGCTGAACCTGTTCGTTGATGTATGGCGCCAGCCCAAAGGGCTTGTTTTGATGCATACAATCTTTTACGAGTTGTTTATACCTCGACTCAAAAATATGTAGGTTGATAGATTCAATGGGGTAGGCCACAAGTGGTATTGGGAATAAAGGGAGCATTTTGATTATTTGTAGAATTAAACGCTTTGGGTACAGGCTTTGTTTTTAATAAATGGGTCAAGTTCATGACAATATTGAATCGCTCTCGTATCTTCGATAGATCGCTGAAAAAAGGGTGCTAAATCCAGCTAAGAAATACTATGGAACATCGAAGTCCCGGTGAAGTACTACAGGAGGTCTGGGGATATACAACCTTTAGACCACTTCAGGAGCCAATTATATCTTCTGTCTTGGAAGGTAATGATACCTTGGCTCTGTTGCCTACGGGTGGAGGTAAATCTATATGTTATCAAGTCCCCGCTCTTTGTCTAGGGCAAATGGCTATGGTGATTTCTCCATTGATTGCCTTGATGCAAGACCAGGTGCAACAACTGAATGAGCGAGGCATACGTGCCCAAGCATTGCACAGCGGGCTGCAACGGAAAGAAATCGAAGCAATTCTTAAACGAGCAGTACAAGGAGAGTTGGACTTTTTGTATTTAGCACCGGAGCGACTCAAAACTGATTTAGTTCTTGGACATCTCGAACATATGCCTTTGTCTCTTGTAGCTGTCGATGAGGCACATTGCATTTCACAATGGGGTCATGAATTCAGACCATCCTACAGAGAAATTGCTGACATTAGGCCTTATCTTCCTAAGGTGCCTTTTTTAGCGGTTACTGCTACAGCTACAGAAAAAGTGACACACGATATTATCGAGCAATTACAATTGCATGAGCCACGAAAGTTTACGGCCTCATTTCAAAGGGGAAATCTCAAGTGGATCGTTACCGAGGATAGTTATGCCATGGATCGGTTATTACATATAATAAGAGGTGTTGGGGGTACGCAAATCATATACACTCAATCTCGCTTTCGCACTTCTGAAATTGCGCATTTTTTAACGCAGAGAGGCCAAAGGTCATTGTTTTATCACGCGGGCCTCTCCGCACGGGAACGTGAAAAAAGGCAGCAACTATGGATGTCTGGCCAGGTGCCCATTATGGTATCGACAAATGCCTTTGGAATGGGAGTGGATAAATCGGATGTTCGCGCTGTGATTCATATGGACTTACCAGCCAGTCCGGAAGCCTATTATCAAGAAGCAGGTCGCGCCGGACGTGATGGTAATACCTCCTACGCCGTTTTAATATATGATCGTGCGGCAATGGAACGAATGGAAGAGAGGATCGAACAGATGTATCCCGAATTAGAATTTTGCAAATCTGTCGGTCGCAAGCTTTATCAATGGTATAAAGTCGCTGTAGGAGCCGGTCAGTACAGTAGTTTCCCTTTTGATATTGAAAAATTTAGTCAGGAGTTTGATTTTTCTGTCATTGAAGTCTATCACGCGCTCAGAATTTTAGAGTTATCAGGCTGGGTAGAGCGTTCAGAGGGCCTCATTACCCCTTCGCGGCTGCATATCAAATGTACTCGAGATGATTTGTATAGGATGCAGTTAGCAGATCCACAGTTAGACATTTTTATGAAAACCTTATTGAGGTCTTATGAAGGCCTATTTATGGATTTTGTGAATATCCGAGAGTGGCAATTGGCTAAAGCCCTTGGAATTAGCGTTGATGAGGTAATAGCATATTTACATCGACTCAACCGAAAAGAAATCATCACTTACTATCCTACTGAAGGCGGCGAGCGCATCACCTTTTTACAGCAGAGAAGCCCAAGGGGAGTTATTTATATCAACCCCAAAATTCGTCACGAGAATTATAAGAGGGCGAAAGATCGTTGGGAGGCCATGAAAGAATACATTTTTGCTGAAAAATGCAGATCTCAGGTACTGCTGCATTACTTTGGCGAGTTGGTAGCGGAAAACTGCGGAAACTGTGACATTTGCATGGGTAGTAAGGAAAACCAATTTTCAGATTCCAGGTTGCAACAAAAAATCAAACAGTCGTTAATCCATCAGCTTGAAAGTCGATCTATAACCGTAAGGGAATGGACTTACCAATATCCCGTGAATTACAAAAAGCGATTGTTGACTTTGTTGGGAGATTTAGAAGCAGAGAATAGCATCCAAATTAATCACCAAATGGAAATCTCCTTGAATCATGATTAGCCCACTGAAGAGTAAAAAAATTGTCTTACTGCTGAGTAATGATATTACCTATGATCAGCGCGTATTTCGGATTGCCTCTACTTTGGAACAACGAGGCGCAGAGGTCACGGTTCTCGGCCGACTACTGCCTCATTCTATTTCAGTTCATTGGCCCAATATAACGACGAAGCGCTTTTCGATTTCAGCTCAGAGCGGTCCCTTGATGTACGCTCAATTGAACCAAAAATTAGCTAGTTTCGGTCGTTCTCAGCCATGGGATATTGTAGTGAGTAATGATTTTGATACTTTATTAGCCGGGTATCGTATCGCATCTAAAAGTAATGCAGCATGGGTTTTAGATGCGCACGAGCACTTTATTGAGGTGCCGGAATTACAAGGTAGAAATACCAAACGATATATTTGGCATGCCCTCGGCCTGTGGGCAGCGAAAAGGCTAGATGCCGCCTACACCGTTTCAGATAGTCTATCGAGGTTACTTTCACTGACTTATGGTATCGAGTTTTTAACCATTGAAAATCGACCGATATTTAAAGATCTGAATCTTACAAAAGACAAACCCATTAAAAATATACTCTATCAAGGCGCATTGAATAGAGGACGCGGTTTGGATACTGCCATATTAGCTATGCAGGATTTACCGCATTGTAAGTTGCAATTCGCCGGAGAGGGGGATATATCAGATGAACTCAAAGCCTTGGTACGAAGGTATTCACTTGAAGACCGCGTGGAATTTTTGGGAAGGATTTCTCCTGGAGCTTTAGATGAAGTCACTGCTTCTGCTTGGTTGGGAATCAATTTGTTAGAGGGAGGAAGTCTAAATTATTATTACTCTCTGGCCAATAAGTTTTTTGATTATGCCCAACTTGGCATCCCTTCTCTGAATCCGAATTTTCCAGAATACCAAAGGTATATCGACAAGTACAATGCCGGACTGATTATGGACTCAATTACACCCTATGATTTTAAACACCTTGTGTATGGGCTTATGGAAGATGAGGCGAAATACAGCGGATTAAGGAATGGTGCATTGCGAATGAAGGAAGATTGCCACTGGGCAAGCCAGGAGGATGCACTTTGTTCCATTTACGAATCCTTGGTATAATGAGTCTACTACTTACTTCATCAATCCTACCATATCAAGCAGAAAGGCATACTCCATAGCTGTATCTTTATACCGTTCAAATCTTCCGGAAGCTCCACCATGTCCGGTATCCATGTTTGTATAGAGGAGAATAGGAGCATCGCTAGTATTATTGTCGCGGAGGCGGGCCACCCATTTTGCGGGTTCCCAATACTGAACTTGTGAATCATGAAGTCCAGTGGTAGCTAGTACAGCAGGATAATCTTGTTTCACTACATTGTCATAGGGAGAATAAGACTTGATATAATGATAGTATTCTTCATTATTTGGATTGCCCCATTCATCGTATTCTCCTGTCGTAAGTGGAATACTTTCGTCCATCATTGTGGTAACTACATCTACAAATGGAACGGCTGCAACAACAGCCTTAAATAAATTAGGTCGCATATTGATAACACTACCTATGAGAAGCCCACCAGCACTTCCCCCCATGGCTAATAATTGGTTTGAGGTTGTCCTGTTTGCACTCACCAAATAATCGGCTACATCAATAAAATCCTTGAATGTATTTTTCTTATGGAGTAATTTTCCATCTTCATACCACTGTCGACCCATTTCTTGTCCACCTCTAATATGAGCAATAGCAAATACAACACCACGATCAAGAAGGCTAAGTCTTACATGAGAAAAATAGGGGTCCATAGAGTAACCATATGAGCCATATCCATATAGCAAAGTAGGTTGTGGGCCCTCTTTTTTCAGCTCTTTGCGGTAAACGATAGATATGGGGATCAAGGATCCATCGCGGCCCTTGACTTGTATTCGTTCGGTGGAGTAATTCTCTTTTGAAAAATTGCCCAATACTTCCTGTTCCTTAATAACTTCCAATCGATCCTCATCCACATGATAATCAATGACGCTCATGGGAGTGGTCATGGAGGTGTACTGCAATCGAATGGTATTTGATTTGCTATCCTTATTTATTCCGATGTAACTAGTGTATGCAGTTTCATCAAATTTGATATAAAAAGGCTCTTTCTTCCATCCATAACATCTGATTTTTGAAATTCCTTCTACGCGCTCTGAAACCACGAGACCTCTATCGAAAAGACTAAAATCTTGAATGAGTACATCTTTTCTATGGGCGATCTTTTCTTTCCAATTTTCTTTAGGTGTAGCTGTTTTGTCACAAGTCATGATGCGGAAATTTTCCGCCTTCCAGTTGGTGAGAATATAAAAAGTACTGTCCAGATGATCTACATCGTATTCGATTCCTCGTTCTCTCTGATGAAAAATAGTGGGAGATTGATCTGGTGTCCCAGCAGGTATATAGCGATATTCAGAGGTCAGGGTTGAACTCGAAACGATGAAGATGTATTCTTTTGATTGAGATTTTGAAACATAACTCACATAAGTGGAATCGGTTTCTTCAAACACAATTTCAGGATCCATAGTTGCACCCAGTTTATATTTCAATACTCGGTAGGGGCGCAAGGTTGCATCCTTTTGACTGTAAAATACAGTTTGGTTGTCATTAGCCCAGACCGCCCGTCCGGTGGTGTTCGCTATTTTCTCTTTCTTCACTTCTCCGGTTTCTATGTTTTTGAAATGGATAGTATAAATCCTGCGGCTCAAAGTATCCACTCCATAAGCCAGCCACTTATTATCGGGACTGACAGACAAGCCCGTTACCTGATAATAAGAATATTTGACAGCGGGAATATTTACATCAAGTAGTACTTCTTCCTTCGCGTCAAGACTTCCCTTTTTACGCATGTAAATGGGATGCTCTTGTCCTTCCTTGTATTTGACGTAGTAAAAATATCCATTGTTGAAATAGGGGGCGGAGGCATCATCTTGAGGAATGCGCGATACTATTTCTTCGAAAAGGTCTTTTTGAAAGGTTTTTGTATGGGTCATCACTGTATCGAGATAGCTGTTTTCTGCATTCAAGTGATCGATGACATCTTGATCTTCCCTTTGATTCATCCAATAATAGTGATCCAACCTCTCGTCTCCGTGCGCAGACAATAGGGTGTCCTTTTTCTTCGGTTCTGGTGCAGGGACATGCATCGCGTTTTCTTTAATGCTCATAGTTTGTTTTGATTCTGTACATTGACTAGTGGTCAGTGCCAAAAGTATAAACCCTACTGCTATTGTCAATGTTTTCATCGTTGTTTTGTATTTTCTTGCAAGATATAAATATAACCTTAAGTTTGCTAGGGCTGATTTGTGATTGCAATGGAATCCAAAATAGGTCAAGCCGATAAATTATCAGATATTTGTCTGATATGAAGAAATTGCCCTCATACAAATACATATTTTTTCTGTCATTCCCTATTATGCTAGGTAGTGCAGCGCAAAATATTATTGCGTTGACGGACTCTATCTTCTTGTATCACTTATCCGATGTTGATTTCGCTGCCATTGGGTTGGTTAGTGTCTTTTATTTAACTATTAATGCCATTGGCTTTGGCTTTTCTAAAGGAGGGCAGATTATGATTGCTCGTCGCTTTGGAGAAAAGAAATTGCTCTCTGTAGGTAGCACCTTTCGTACCCTTGTCATATTTGAACTTGCCTTAGCTGGTTTGATGTTTCTTTTTCTTTGGTATGTTACTCCCTGGCTTTTTCATTATCTCATACAATCAAAAGAAGTTTATCAAAAATGTCTCGATTATTTGATACACCGATCCTGGGGAGTATTTTTTGCCTATCTGGGTCTTTGTATGGTCGCCTTGTATATGGGAATTTCAAGATCGCGATTTATAGTAATTAACACAGTCATCTTAGCTAGCGTTAATATATTTCTTGATTATGTTCTCGTGTATGGATATTGGGGATTCCCACAGTGGGGGATAAAAGGTGCTGGACTTGCTAGTAGTTGCTCTGAGGTGATAGCCGTGCTCATTTTTGCACTATATATCTTATATGACAAGAAAATTCGACCAATGAATTTACTTGGCTTTCAGGGTTTTCAGTGGGATTTGCTGAAAAGCAATCTTAGGATATCCTCTCCAATTGTCATCCAATATGGAGTAGGGGTCGGAAGTTGGTTTGTCTTTTTCCTTCTTATCGAAAAAATGGGCGAAGAACCCTTGGCCATTACGAATTTGGGGCGCGTGGTTTATCTTTTATTGAGTATACCGTGCTGGGGATTTGCCTCCGGAGTGAATACATTGGTAAGCAACGCCTTGGGCAGAGGTCATGGGAAACAAGTGCTTCCAATAATACAGAAAACTGCAATCATCTCTTTTATCAGCACCTTGCTTTTTGCTCTTCCTGTCATTATTCTTCCACAATTTATTTTGTATCCTATTTTAGGTCGAGAGGATATGGCGCTTGTCGTCGCGTCTCAACCTGTATTATACGTTATTCTGTTTATTCTGCTGTTCTTTTCTATCGCTTCTATTTACTTCAATGGTCTGAGCGGTACTGGCGCAACATTTTTTGCACTTAAAATGCAGTCTTTTAGCGCTGTGGTATATATGGGAATGCTGTTCATTTTTGTATTTGTAATTCCCCTGAGCCTTGAATGGGTTTGGTCATTAGAAATAGCTTACTGGTTGTTGATTTTCCTATTTTCCTTTTACTATTTGCGCACGGGGAAATGGAAAGATGTCGTCGTCTAATTGTCTGATCTAATGGTATTCTTTTTCTATATTTGCTGCCTATGAAACTTCTCCGTCTGGAAATGAAGGGCTTTAAGAGCTTTGCCCGAGAAACTGTTTTGCATTTTAATGAACAGATAACAGGCGTCGTAGGTCCTAATGGCTCTGGAAAATCTAATGTTGTTGATGCCATTCGATGGGTTTTGGGAGAACAGAAAACCTCTGAACTCCGATTGGATAAAATGGGGGATGTTCTCTTTAATGGTACAAAAAAGCGCAAATCAGCTCCCGTCGCTCGTGTATCTATTACATTCGATAATGATAAAGGAGTTATTCAATCAGAATATTCTGAACTTACCATTACACGTATGCTATACCGCTCAGGCGAAAGTGAATATCGCCTGAACGATGTTGCCTGTAGATTGAAGGATATTCGATCAGTCCTTATGGATACGGGGATAGGCAGCAATTCCTATGCGATAATTGCTCTGGGGATGGTTGATGATATTTTGAGTGATAAAGATCAAGCTCGTCTCAAGATGTTTGAGCAAGCCGCCGGTATATCTAAATTCAAGACCCGGAAACGTGAAACGCTCAACAAACTCAAATTAGCCACTGCTGATTTAGAAAGAGTAGATGATCTATTGCACGAAATTCAATCGAATCTCAGACAACTAAAAAAGCAGGCGAAAAAGGCTGAAAAGTATCTTGCGATTAAAGATCAATATAAAATACTAAGCATTGACTTTGCTATCATTCAATCTGCTCAGAGCCGCGCTGAATTCAAATCCCTAAAAGAACAAATTAGCGGAGCGCAAGATGATCTGGAAAAACTGTCGGCTCAGGTAAATACCTTAGAATCAGAGATTCAGGAAAGAAAACGCTTAAACCTCTCTAACGAATCCTCTGTAAGCCAAAACCAAAAAGATCTCTCGGAAATTATTCAAGAAATTCGGTCTATTGAGAATAAAAGAGAGATGCGCAAACAGAGTATTGATTTTGCAGCGCAATCAATTCAACGATTGAAGCAACAAATCAAGACCCAGAAGGACCAGTTGGAAGAATTACATGTTACAACTCAAAAGCTTAGTAAAAGGGTAGAGGTGGAAAAGCAAGAACTCTCATCAAAAAGGGAGGCAGTTGAAGCGATAAATAAGCTAAAAAAAGAGCGCCAGGATGCATTTTCAAAAATAGAATCCGGTAGATCCAAAAAACTTGAAATTCTCCAGAAATGGCAGAAAGAAAAAATGCAATGGGAGCAAAAATCTGCACTCAACGAATCTCGTCGACAGGATATCAAGCGCAATTTAACTCAACTTATTGAGAGGTCGAAGGACCAGTCCAATCGGAAAAAGGAACTAGAAAGCACCTTTGCAGATGCTGAGAAAAGACTGAGTCAAATCGAGAACCAACGACACCAATATGAGATATCTGAGCAAGAGAGACAACAACATCTGGAAGAATTAGAAATTGAGAAGAAGCAGGTCGATGAGCAGCTTCACACCGTTCAACGTCGGTATGATGCAGAGGAGAATGAGTTCAAATTACTCAAAAGCCTAGTCGATAAATTGGAAGGCTTCCCTGAATCAGCCAAGTTTCTTACTAAATCTAATCGCTGGAATAAACAGGCGGCCCTTTTTTCCGATATACTATTATGTAAGTCACCCTATCGCGCAGCACTAGAGAATTTCTTGGAATCCTATTTGAGTTACTTTGTCGTCAATAGCCCTGAAGATGCCGTGGATGGCATTCGTCTGCTTAGGGAATCTCAAAAAGGAAAGGCTAACTTTATGGTGAACCAGTGGTCGGCCGGAATGGAAAAAACTTCTACAGATATTCCATATGCTACTGCCGCCCTTGAGGTAGTAGAAATGGATCCCAGATATAATGCCCTAATCCGCGATCTACTCCATGATGTTCATTTTGTCGAGAAAGAAAACACCGCCCGGGCGCTTTCCCAAAAACACCCCAATTCTACTTTTATTTTGATCGATGGAAGTATTATTTATCATAAACACACCATTTCCGGGGGCTCTTCAGATCTTTTCGAGGGAAAACGACTCGGCCGAAAGAAAAATTTAGAGAAACTAGAAAAGCAAATCAAGAAAACAGCTGATGAACTGGATGAGTATAAAATAAAGCAGTCGGAATTAGAACACCGGATGCGCCAGCTTCGCGAACAAAAAAATAATCACTTAGCTCGCGAATTGCAAGAGAAATGGACTCAGGCTCAACAAAACCATCAAAAAGCTAACTTTAAGTTGGAAAATATTTCCGATACGATTAATCAATTGGATCAGGAGAAAAACGAACTATCGAGCGAGCAAAAGAAATTGGAGAATCAATCGAATGAGATTAAAAATCAACTCGAGATACTCTCTGAAAAAGGTGAGTCCCTGCAGGAAAAGGTAGAGTCGGTTGACGCGACATATCAAGAGCATGCAAAATCCTTCTCCGAACTCTCAGAACAATTGAATGAGGCGCAGATACAACTGATTCGACACGAAAATTTGGTGGAACAAATAGCTAAGGAAAGAAGCTATAAACAAAGCCGTATTACTGAGCTCCGGCAACAACTTTCTGAGAATCAGCAGGAACTCAAACATCTTCAGGAAGAGAGAAGCCAGAACATTAAGTTACAGGAATCGGACCAAAACCTTTTGAGTAAACTTTATCAGAGGAAAGAACAGAAAAGCGAATCCCTTAGTGATATTGAGTCCAAGTATTTCCAGGCGAGAAACCATATCGCTGAACTCGAGAAGAAGGTGAGTAACCTCAATAATTCGCAAAGACAAAAACAAGAATTACTCTACAACTTCAAAGAAAAACTCAGTGAAGTAAAAATGAAGCTGCACGGCATTTCAGAACGCTTAAATGTGGAGTTCAATATTTCTCTCAATCAGGTTGTGAATCAGTCACCCTCTCAGGAATGGGAAGTCAACCCTTTAGCTCGGGAAATTGAAAAAATCAAGGCAAAACTTCAGGGTTTTGGTGACGTCAACCCCATGGCAGTAGAAACCTATAATGAAATGAAGGAGCGGCATGATCTGATGGACGGCCAGAAACAGGACATTCTGCAGGCTCAAAAGAAACTGATCACTACAATTGATGAAATTGAATCCACTGCGACACGGCAATTTATGGAAGCTTTTGAGAAGATTCGAACCAATTTTATCGATGTTTTTCGGACCCTCTTTACCGAAAGCGATACCGCCGACTTAGTTCTACTCGATCCAGATACCCCCCTGGAGTCCGCTATTGAAATCATCGCCAAGCCCAAAGGCAAGAGACCACTTAGTTTATCTCAACTTTCAGGAGGGGAAAAAACATTGACGGCCACCGCTCTATTATTTGCCCTATATCTCTTAAAACCCGCGCCATTCTGCGTCTTTGACGAAGTTGATGCCCCTCTGGACGATGCTAATATTGAGAAATTTAACCGGATTATTCATCGTTTTTCAGAGCAATCGCAGTTCGTGATCGTCACCCATAATAAGTCCACTATGGCTGCCGTCGATATCATTTACGGCGTGTATATGAATGAGCCCGGAGTGTCGGGTTTGAGCCCCGTAGATTTTCGGAAATTAGAACATACATCCGTTATGGATACCTTATCCTCAAAGTAGTGTTGTATTTCTTTTTTGGGCGATCCGAGCGGAACCCTTCGGATTCCGCTCGGCGGGCTATGCGGTGCTGCGCAGAGCTTGGCCCTGACGGGCCGCACCACAGCAAGCCTCCACATCCCGCCCGCAGGTGGTGCGCACCTACTATCCCTATCGCAAAAGACGAGATCAAATGAAGAATGACAGCTCTGTTGCTTGAAAATAAAAGGTTTATTGCTTATAAAGTAAAGTTTTTTTTTTAGACATAATGGATCAATAAAAGAAACTCCTATATAGAATTTAACAATATGAAAATATTATTATATTTGCGTTGTTTTTAATACGAAAGCTGATTTGACGATATGAAGGCTTACTTGGATTTAATGCGTGATATTATTTCAAACGGGGTAGATAAAGAGGATCGGACCGGAGTAGGTACGCGTTCTGTTTTTGGCCGACAAGTGCGTTTTGATTTACAAGACGGGTTTCCACTTTTAACGACAAAAAAAGTTCACCTTAAATCAATTATCTACGAATTACTTTGGTTTTTGAAAGGTGATACGAATGTGAAATATCTACAGGATCACAATGTGAAAATTTGGAATGAGTGGGCGAAGGACGATGGAAGTTTAGGCCCTATTTATGGTCGCCAGTGGAGAAGTTGGCCGGATGGTAAGAACTCGGGGATTGATCAGATTCAACAAGCAATAGACACTTTGCAGTCCAATCCCGATTCTCGTAGGATTATCGTCAGTGCCTGGAATGTGGCGGAGTTAGACGAAATGCAACTCAATCCATGTCATGCGTTGTTTCAATTTTACGTTGCCAATAATAAACTATCTTGTCAATTGTATCAGCGATCGGCGGATGTGTTTCTCGGGGTTCCTTTTAATATTGCTTCCTATTCCTTATTAACGATGATGATTGCCCAAGTTTGTGACCTTGATTGCGGTGAGTTCGTTCACACTTTTGGAGATTTACACTTATACAATAATCACTTTGATCAGGCGAAGGAACAGCTATCTCGTGATACCCGCAGTCTCCCAAAAATGAAAATTAATCCAAAAGTGAAGGATATTAATGATTTTGAGTACGAGGATTTCAATTTGGAGAACTATGATCCTCATCCTCCAATTAAGGCAAAAGTAGCTGTATGATGAAGATAATCACCCTTTCCTATTTAAAACGTTTCTAAATAAATCCGATTATCTATTCATTATTGGTTAAAGAGGGAAAGGGTTCTATTTTTGACTGATGAAAAAATCGCCTACTGCGTGACTAAAATATTGACTGTTCTACATAGAAATGGCACATATGAATTGTAAACTTTTATCGATACTGGGATTCATGTTCTTTTTGACTTTGTCGAGCTTTAACTTGCTTGGCCAGGAAGAAGGCACTGCCGCTGCCGCTGAATCTTCTGCGGAGTCTCCAGCTGAAGTGAATCTTGACGAAGGAAAAGCGCTATTTAGGTCTCAGTGTGCATCCTGTCATAATAAAAATATGAAGGATGATTTGACTGGACCTGCCCTTGGGGGGACCCAGGAGCGTTGGGCAGATTACCCAAAAGAAGACCTTTATTCCTGGATTCGCAACTCGCAAAAAATGATTGCTGATGGACATCCTCGGGCAAATGAGGTTTGGGATGAGTGGAAGCCTACAGTGATGAATAATTTTCTGAATCTTACTGATCAGGAGATAACTAATATTCTTGGATATATAGAGGGCGTTTATGAAGGCACCTATCCACCTAAAGCTGCTGGGGAAGCAGTAGCAGTAGCAGAATCTACAGAGGGGGATGGGTCCTCAAATACTTTCTTATTTATTACCCTGGCACTGATCTTACTCGTACTTTCTTACGTATTAGCTCGAATAGTTTCGGTCTTAAACGCGATTGCACAGGCAAAAGCCACAGGAACTGTTCCGGACCAAAAAAGCATTTGGCAAGTATTGACCTCTAAGTCAGTTATTGGTCTGCTCGTGTTTGTACTTGTTGTTGTCGGTGGTTACACCACTGTAAATAATGCGATCAACCTGGGAAGGCAGCAGGGATATTCTCCGCAACAACCCATTAAGTTTTCTCACGAAACGCATGCTGGCTTGCACAAAATTGATTGCCAATACTGCCACGACGGTGCAAGAAGAAGTAAACACTCAGTAATACCGGCAGCAAACACCTGCATGAACTGCCATAGAGCAATTAAGAATGGCTCGAAATATGGAACTCAGGAACTCACGAAAGTATTTGCTTCCATTGGCTATAACCCAATGAATGACTCTTATATTGAAGGCTATGAAGACATGTCTAACGAAGAACTTTCTGAGATTTATAAAAAATGGATAGAGCAAGAATATGTCAAGGACAATGAACTTGATATTATCGATGAAGAGGGGAAATTGGTGCGGGATGATCAATGGAGTGCAATTGTTTCTTCCTTGACTAACGATCAGAAACAGTCAGTAGCTGGACCTATAGAATGGGTTCGTGTCCACAATTTGCCTGATCACGTATATTTTAACCACGCCCAGCATGTCACTTCGGGAGAGGTAGAATGTGAACAGTGTCACGGAGCTGTTGAAGAAATGGAAGTCTTGGCTCAATACGCCCCCTTATCTATGGGTTGGTGTATCAATTGCCATAGAGAGTCTGAAGTAAAAGGATTTGATGATAATCCTTATTACCATAAAGAATTTGAACGTTACCACAAAGAATTGCAGAATGGCGAGCGAGAAAAAGTGACCGTCGAAGACATTGGAGGCCTGGAATGTCAAAAATGTCATTATTAATCAATCTCATTCATCAGAAGGAATTAAGCACAATGGAAAAGAAAGATAAAATTTGGATCGGCACTAAAGATTTGACAGGGGACCGGGATCTTATCGAAAAATCTAAAAAAGAATTTTTTGATCTTCCCGTGGCCAATGATATGGCACAAGACGAATCTGAGGGGCTTTTGAAGTCGAACCGCAGAGATTTTCTTAAGTATTTAGGGTTTGGACTCGGTGCTGCTACTGTCGCAGCAGCCTGTGAGACTCCTGTACGTAGAGCCATCCCATATGTCAATAAACCCGACGCAATTGTTCCTGGTGTTGCGAATTACTATGCTTCAAGTTTTGTAAATGGTAAAGACTTTGTCCCCATTTTAGTCAAAACGCGCGAAGGACGACCTATTAAGATAGAGGGGAATAAACAATCACCTTTGACAAAAGGAGGAACAAATGCCAGAGCTCAAGCATCTGTTTTAGAGTTGTATGACTCTACTCGGGTAAAACAAGCAGGTAGGATAAAAAATAATACTGAGGTCGAAAAGATGGAGTGGTCGAAATTAGATGAGAAAATCAAGTCTGGCTTGAGCTCATCTTCTCAAATTCGTTTTATTGCTCCGTCGACTTATAGCCCTTCGACAATTGCTGCTTTTCAGAAGTTTAAAGAGAAATATCCTAATGCGAAATGGATAAATTACGATGCGCATTCTCACTCAGCTATCTTACTAGCTAATATGAAGGACTTTGGCAAAAAAGCCATTCCCTCTTATCATTTCGATCAGGCCGATGTGATTGTGAATTTTGGTGCTGATTTTCTGGGAAGTTGGATTTCCCCAGTAGAATTTGCTCATCAGTGGAGTAAGAAAAGACGAGTTGAGAATGTTGAGGCTCCCAACACTTCTCGTATGATTGCCTTCGAATCCTATATGTCATTAACTGGGTCCAACGCAGATAGCAGGGTTTTAATCCGTCCTTCAGAAACGGGTTTAGCCATCGCAAAACTTCACAATGAGGTTGCTTCCGCTATGGGGGGTGCTAAAATTTCTTTACAGGGATCGTTGAGTTCAGATAAAGCTGAAACGGCTATTAAAGCTGCAGCTAAAGATCTTATTCAAGCGAGTAAGTCAGGAAGTAGTTCATTGATTGTTTCTGGTTCTAATAATACTGCTGAACAGCAGCTCATCAACCATATGAATCATTTATTGGGTAATTATGGTAAATCCATTCGTTGGGATAGGGTTATAAAAACGAGTCAGGCTGTAGATGCAGACATGAATGAATGTATTGACGAATTGGTTGCAAATCGCGTAGATGCAGTCTTTTTTGTTGGTCATGCAAATCCGGTGCACACGCACCCAAGAGGAGAGGAGCTAAAGAATGCACTATCTCAAGTTGAGTTAAGTGTTTCTACAACCATTTTACCGAATGAAACTTTTAGTAATTGCCAATGGGCAGCACCCGAACCGCACTTCCTCGAGTCTTGGGGAGATGCTGAACCCAAATCAGGTCATTTCACCTTTATCCAACCTACAATATCGCCACTTTTTAATTCTCGACAATTCGTTAGCTCCTTGCTAACTTGGGCTGAGGTTGATCGCAATGTGCCAGAAGGCGAGGATGATACCTATGTATTTATGAAGGAAGTTTGGAAAAAGAATGTATTTCCAAAGCAATCGAAATTCATGTCATTCCGATCACTATGGGATAATGCACTGCACGAAGGTTTTTTTGAAATTCCTTCTAAGAAGAGCTCTTCCAGTTACTCTGGAAATGCTAATAATCTGGGTGGGAAAATCTCTAAGCCCATGGAAAATGGTGTTGAAATTGCATTTTTTGAAACGGTGAATATGGGTGACGGTCAATATGCCAATAACCCATGGCTACAAGAAATGCCAGATCCATTGACTCGCACGGTGTGGGATAATTGCCTAACAGTTCCTGTGGAATGGAAAGGAGGCAATGCAATTGATGGTTGGAAAAACCTCAATAATGGTGATATTGTTTCTATTTCTGATGGCAATTCCAACAAGGATGCCACTGTGGTCCAACAATATGGAATGAAAGAAGGCACTGTGGCTATCGCATTGGGCTATGGTAGAACTATTTGTGGTCGTTCTGGAGCTAATGTCGGAGTTAACGTTTATCCTTTATTGGTGACTGATGAGGAGGGAAATATACAACAGTATAAATCAGTGAGCGTCAGCGATAAAAAAGGTGTAGACTCTACTTTTGCAAGCGTTCAATATCATCATACTTTTGGTGTGAAAGATACTGATCCAGAAAGCGGGGAGACAATTAATGTAGATGAGAAAACCTTAGTCACTCTTTCTGAAGGGTATCAAGGTTCTTTAACGAATCGTACCGTTATTCGTCATGCTGATGCCGATGATTTAAAGCATGCTGTTCATGACCTAAAGCATGAGAGAGAACATCATCAGCATTTAAATGAACAGACCTTGTACGGAGGTTACGAAGATCTATATAGTACAGGTCACAAGTGGGAGTTGAGCGTTGATCTTAGTGCCTGTATTGGATGTGGTGCTTGTCAAATAGCTTGTATCTCTGAGAATAACGTACCTGTTGTTGGTAAAAATGAGGTTCGTAGACATCACGAGATGACCTGGTTGAGAATTGACAGATATTTTTACGGCGATTTTGAAAGCCCTAACACTGCATATCAACCGATGATGTGCCAGCATTGTGACAATGCACCCTGCGAAAATGTTTGCCCTGTGTCAGCGACAAATCATAGTAGTGAAGGATTGAATCAAATGACTTACAATCGTTGTATCGGTACTAGATATTGTGCCAACAACTGCCCCTATAAGGTGCGGAGATTTAATTGGTTGGATTATACGACCGCTGACTTGTTTGGGTTAAATGAGAACAAAGTGTATGACAATGAATCTGATGCCTTCTATACGGATAATCTGACTCGAATGGTGTTAAATCCCGATGTAACGGTTAGATCTCGCGGGGTGATAGAAAAATGTAGCTTCTGTGTGCAACGCATCCAGGAAGGTAAGCTCAGAGCTCGAACTGAAAAAAGAGCACTGAAAGATGGGGATATCACAACAGCTTGTGCTTCTGCTTGTCCTACGGGAGCCATTCAGTTTGGTGATGTGAACAATGATGAATCACAGGTCAGTAAGGATAAGAAGGATCCTTTAACTTATTATGCTTTAGAGGAAGTAAATACACAATCTTCTGTAGCATACAAAATGAAAGTTGTCAATAGAAACAAAGAAATTTCTAAAATTGATGCTTAAGTCTAAAAGAACTAATATCAAAGGAAAAATTAATTGAATGAGTGCTATAACATCACCAATTCGAGAGCCCTTAATTAAAGGCAATAAAAATTATCATCAGATTACTGAGGATATTTGTGCTCCTACGGAACGAGCACCTTCAGTAACCTGGGTGCTGGCTTTTATGGTGTCCGTTGGGTTTCTTGCGCTTTTTGCTTTTACCGTAGCCTGGACCATATGGATAGGAATTGGAAGCTGGAACCTTAATCGAACTATCGGATGGGGCTGGGATATTACCAACTTCGTATGGTGGGTAGGTATTGGTCACGCAGGAACTCTTATCTCAGCTATCCTCCTTTTGTTCCGACAAAAGTGGAGAACGGGAGTTAACCGAGCTGCTGAGGCGATGACTATTTTTGCTGTGATGTGTGCAGGCCAGTTCCCATTGATACATATGGGTAGAATTTGGTTAGCCTTTTTCATTTTTCCTTATCCGAACACAAGAGGACCACTTTGGGTTAACTTTAACTCCCCTCTATTATGGGATGTGTTTGCCATTAGTACCTATTTTACAGTATCATTGCTTTTCTGGTATACAGGACTTGTACCTGATTTTGCAACGGTTCGCGATAGAGCTAAAGGGTTACGAAAAAAATTATATAACGTGCTTTCCTTTGGGTGGACAGGCTCTGCAAAACACTGGCAGCGCTGGGAATCTCTATCTCTAGTTCTTGCTGGATTGGCAACTCCGCTTGTACTTTCTGTTCATACTATTGTGAGCTTTGACTTTGCCACTTCAGTTGTACCCGGATGGCATACCACAATATTTCCTCCTTACTTTGTCGCTGGAGCAATTTTTTCTGGATTTGCTATGGTACAGACTTTAATGTTAATGGTTCGTAAGGTGCTAAATTTAAAGGACTATATTACTATTGGCCACATAGAAAGCATGAATAAAGTTATTCTTTTAACAGGAACGATTGTTGGTGTAGCTTATTTGACGGAATTGTTTATTGCCTGGTATTCGGGATACGTTTACGAACAATTTGCTTTTTATAACCGAGCCTTAGGACCTTATTGGTGGGCTTACTTTGCGATGATGACTTGCAACTTGGTTTCTCCTCAAATATTTTGGTTTCGCAAAATGCGGAGGAATGTTTTTGTCACCTTCGTGATGTCTATTTTTGTGAATATTGGTATGTGGTTCGAAAGATTTGTGATCATTGCAACCACACTGGCAAGAGATTATCTTCCGTCAAGCTGGAGTTACTATGTACCAACCTGGGTAGAAGTTGGTATCTTTTTGGGAACTTTAGGTCTTTTCTTTACTTTATTTTTGATTTTTGTCCGAGTGGCTCCTGTGGTCGCAATTGCAGAAGTAAAATCAATATTAAAGACAAATGGCGATCAATTTGTAGAAGGAAATCGACAATACATTGAAGAGAAGCAATTCTCTGGAGAAAAAGTATAATTAAACAATTATGGCAAATCAGCGAGTTATTTTCGGTTTGTATGATGACGAAACAGATCTTTTGTCTGCAGTGAAGCATGCGAGGAATGAACATCTTAATATAATGGATGTCTTTACTCCTTTTCCTGTACATGGTTTGGATCCTTTACTTGATTTAAAAGAATCCAGACTGCATATCATCGGATTTATTTTTGGACTCATTGGAACCATCACAGCTTTTGGCTTCATGACTTGGGCCTTAGCATCTAATTGGCCTATCATTTATGGTGGAAAACCGTACTGGCCCGTTCCGTCCTTTATCCCTATTACATTTGAATTGACAGTTCTTTTTGCCAGTATTGGTATGGTGGTCACATTTTATACAGTGTGTGGTATGGGACCGGGTATTAGTAATCCAACATTGCATGATAGAATCACAGATGATAAATTTTGCGTAGCTTTTAAGTTGGGTGAAGAAGATGACTCCGATAAAAATAAATATGAGAAGTATTTTGAAGCTACGGGTGCTTCTTTGGTGGATGTAAAGACAATATAAATAGAAACTAATGTTGAAAGTAAATCACATTTTTAGTCGATGCTTACTGTTTGGGTGCTTTTTATTCCTTATGTACTCTTGTTCCCCGGCTGGAGGAGACAATCCAGGGAGTGACTACGTGCCTGACATGAAGCATGGTATTGCCTACGAAGCGAATTATTATGATTTCTACCAATATAATACATGGGGGTCAGAGGAAGAGTACCATGAGTTAGCATCTCCGAAAAAGCCGGTTTCAGGTACGATCCCAAGAGGATATGCCGGTATGTCCATAAGCGGTGATGTTGCAAATGAATCTTCTATGCAAAGGGTTGATAATGAAACTGCCCCCAATGGATTTGTTCCCTATTACTATGAAGATACCGAAGAAGAAAGAGAAAGAGCTTCAGAGGAAATTCAAATGAATCCATTTCCCATTTCAGGAGATGGACTGGCAAAAGGAGAAATGCTGTATAATATCAACTGTGCTATATGTCATGGAGAAAAAGGGGATGGTTTAGGCTATTTGGTTCGTGATGATGGAGGTGTTTATCCAGCACAGCCCGCAAACCTTATATCTGATGAATTTATTGCAGCTAGTCCTGGGCGCTTTTATCATTCTATTATGTTTGGTAAGAACGTTATGGGCTCCTACAAAGATAAATTGTCTTACAAGGAACGTTGGGAGGTCATTCACTATATAAGAAGTCTTCAAGCGAGTGAGAAGAGTTTAGCTTATTCTCCGGACGAGAACTCCTTAAATGAATATGCTGTTCCGATGTCACAGCTTGAGAGTAAAATGGATTCGGTCGGAGGAAAAGATAATCTCGATGAAGTAATTGGAGGCATTTTAGAGTAAAGTTTTTTGTCCTGCGATTTGTAGGATGGTTAATCATAGAACATAGAATTTACACGAATGGAAAACGTCAAACTGGTGCAGAACTTCACGTTCGACAATAGAATTAAAAAGGTGCTGTTTGCTTTTATGGGAGTTGGACTCCTCTGCATACTTATTAATTTCTTTGTCGATAATGAACACTATACAAGACTATGGTCTAATTTATTACACAATACAGTATTTTTTACCGGTATTGCGCTGATGGGACTATTTTTCTTAGCCGCTAATGTAATTGCAGAATCAGGATGGTATACCGGATTCAAGCGAATTTGGGAGGCGATGTATGGATTTCTTCCCATCGGATTAGTTTTTCTAATATTGATTGGTGTCGGCACTATTTTTGACTGGCACTACCTATATCATTGGTCAATAGATGAAGAAGTGGCTAATGATCCATTATTGCAGTCGAAATCCTCATTTTTGAATAGCGCTTGGTTTATTGCTGCAACGGTTGTTTTTGGAGGTATCTGGGTATTAATCGGTCGAATAATCAGAAAGAACTCCATTCGAGAAGATCAGGAAGGGGATATGTCATTTACCTTTCACAAAAGGATTTATAAATGGTCTGCTATTTTCCTGCCATTGGGAGCTTTTACTGCAGCTGCAGTAATTTGGCTTTGGGTCATGAGTGTTGACCCACACTGGTACAGTACTCTTTTTGCCTGGTATACGATGATTAGTTGGCTTGTCGCTCTATTTGCCCTGACCTTAATTGTATTGTCCTATCTTAAATCACTGAATTATTTTAAAAATATTACTCAAGAGCACATTCACGATTTAGGTAAATACTTGTTTGCCTTCAGCATATTCTGGGCTTATTTATGGTTTTCTCAGTATATGTTAATATGGTACGCGAATGTTGGCGAGGAAACTATTTATTTCCGCCACCGAATTGATGAGTACCCCGTACTTTTCTATGGGAATTTTGTCATTAATTTCCTGCTCCCATTTTTTGTGCTGATGAGAAATGACACAAAAAGGAAGTATGGTACTGTACTTTTTGCCGCAATATTTGTTTTCATTGGACATTGGATCGATTTTTTCTTGATGTTGAAACCAGGGATACTACATACCGAACATGAAATTTCTCATCATGCTCACGAAGCCATAAATGAGAGTGCTCATCATGCTTCATCATCCTTTGAGGCGGGTTTTACAATTCCTGGACTGTTAGAGATTGGAATTTTTGTTGGATTCTTAGGTTTGTTCTTATACTTGTTTTTCCAAAGGCTTGCGAAGGCTAACTTGGTACCAGAAAAGGACCCTTATTTAGAGGAAAGCCTTCATCATCATGTGTGATGTAAATAATGCAATCGGATATACACTGAAAAATATAATATAATGGTAATTCTATTAAGCGTTTTGATTCTTGCTCTCTTGGTCATAGTAATTGTCCAAATTGGTAAGGTTACAGAATTGGCGGCTGCTATACGTGGCGAAGAGGATGCTCAGCGTGAAAGTGACTATTGGAACTCTAGGCTAGGTGTCGTCTTCATGGTGCTTTTTCTCGCTGCCACTATTATTTCGGCTTTCTACTATAAAAACTGGATGTTGGGCTTTGGCCCCCATGAAGCTGCTTCAGCTCACGGTACTAGTGTAGACTCGATGTTTGCAATTACGCTTTTCTTTACAGGAATCGTTTTTATCATAACCCACATAGCACTTTTTTGGTTTGCCTATAAATATCGTTACAACCCAAATCGAAAAGCGATTTTCAATGCTCATGATAATCGACTAGAAATTATTTGGACGATCGTTCCGGCTATTGTTATGGCTGTATTGGTAATCTACGGACTAGATGCCTGGAATAAAGTGATGGCGGATGTCGGTCCTGATGAAGAATTCATTGAACTGGAGGCTACAGGCATGCAATTTGCCTGGTTATTGAGATATCCGGGAGAGGATGGTGAATTGGGTGCCAGAGATTATCGTAAAATAGATGGAACCAACCCGTTGGGTCAGGTATGGCAAGACGAAGCAAATTTAGATGACTTTCATCCTTCTAATATTGTTTTACCGGTAGACAACAAAGTGCGTGTTAGAATTACAGCTCGAGACGTTCTTCACAATTTTTATTTACCTCATTTTCGTGTTAAAATGGATGCTGTTCCTGGTATGCCTACCTACTTTGTATTTACTCCGACGAAAACTACAGAACAATATCGCGAAGAATTAAAGAAATATCCTGAATATAGAGTTCCGGACGATCCCAATGATCCCGATGGACCTGAAAAATGGGAAACTTTTGAATACGAGCTTGCTTGTGCAGAGTTATGTGGAAACGGGCACTTCTCTATGAAGAAGACCGTTAAAATTGTTTCCGAAGAAGAATATGAAGCTTGGTTAGATCAGCAGTCATCTTATTATATGTCATCCATTAGACACTCTGATGCTGATCCTTATGCTGGTGAACTTCTTCTTACTGAAATTGAACTGTCTGTTGAAAGTTTTAATAATGCATATCAATTCTTGGCTTCTATGGACGAGGGATCCCTTTCAGGAGTGGATGATGAAATGCTCACTGAGAGTGTTGATATCGATAATTTTTTCGCCCCTGAAACTGACGAATTACAGGATAAAAATGCTTTAATGGTTCTCGATGATATCGCTACAAAGTTGTCTGAAGTATCGGCTATGAAAATATTTTTGGAAGCTGATAGTGAAAATCAACAATTGTATTACAATAGAATTCAGGCTGTTAAGAACTATTTGACTCGTGAAGGCATTTCTAATGATAGAATCCAAATGGAATCTTTATCAGAAGAAGATGGTGAACAAACAGAAATTTAAAGACAAAAGATTAAACTCAGGTTATGTCAACTGAAATACAGCAAATTAATACGGATGAGCTAATCGAGAAATATGGTCATGATGATCATTTTCACGAACAAGAGCATGAAGAACACGACAAGTACCAGTCGAACTTCATTTCGCATTATATTTTTTCCATGGATCACAAGATGATTTCCAAACAGTTCCTTATAACGGGAATGTTTTGGGCAATTATTGGTGGTGCCATGTCATTAATTTTTAGGATGCAATTGGGCTTTCCTGAGGAAAGTCTGGCTTGGCTTCAACCCATATTAGGTAAATGGATTGTAATTAATGAAGCAGGCGTTGGTACGTTAGCTCCGGATTTTTATTATGCATTAGTTACAATGCATGGTACTATCCTGGTCTTTTTTGTCTTGACTGCTGGATTGTCAGGTACGTTTAGTAATTTGCTTATTCCTCTACAGGTTGGAGCCAGAGATATGGCATCGCCATTTATGAACATGCTTTCCTATTGGTTCTTTTTCCTTGCCGGTGTTGTAATGTTCTTTTCTCTTTTTGTCAGCACAGGTCCATTTATGGGTGGATGGGTTGCATATCCTCCTCTTTCTGCCCTTGAGCAAGCCTCTAGTGGTTCTGGAGTGGGGATGACACTGTGGCTGGTATCTCTTGCTCTATTCGTGGTTTCCATTCTACTTGGTGGTATCAACTATATCTCCACTGTAATTAATATGAGAACCAAAGGATTAAATATGTGGAGATTGCCACTTACGATTTGGGCATTTTTAATCACGGCTGTTATTGGATTACTTAGTTTCCCTGTTCTTTTTAGCGGTTTTCTATTATTAATCTTTGATAGAAGTTTTGGTACGAGTTTCTACCTTAGTGAAATATTTATCGGAGGAGAAGCTTTAGATCACGTGGGTGGAAGTCCAATTCTTTATCAACACTTGTTTTGGTTTTTAGGGCACCCTGAAGTATATATTATCGTGCTTCCGGCATTTGGTATAGTTTCAGAAGTGCTATCTGTACACTCTCGCAAACCGATTTTTGGATATAAGGCGATGGTATTTTCAATTTTGGCGATTGCATTTTTAAGTTTCCTTGTTTGGGCTCACCATATGTTCATGGCGGGTATTAATCCATTTATCGCCATGATTTTTGTGATCTTCACATTAATTATTGCCGTTCCATCAGCCGTGAAAGTGTTTAACTGGATTGCCACTCTGTACGGTGGGAATATTAGGTTTAATTCGGCTTCTCTATTTGGAATAGGTTTTGTTTCAATGTTCATTAGTGGTGGGCTAACCGGTATATTCTTAGGTAACTCGGCTATTGATATCCAAATGCACGATACCTATTTTGTTGTAGCTCACTTCCATATTGTAATGGGGGTGGCAGCTTTCTTTGGAATGTATGCAGGGATTTACCATTGGTTTCCGAAGATGTATAGTCGATTTATGAATGAAACTTTAGGGAAAATTCACTTTTGGGTAACTCTCATCGGCGCTTACGTTATTTTTTGGCCCATGCACTATTTAGGTATTGCAGGAGTTCCACGGAGGTATTATAGCTTTGACAACTTTGACACTTTTAATGAATTTGCTACGATGAATCAAGTGATTACGATAGCAGCACTTATCGTATTTGCAGCGCAGTTAATATTTGTAGTTAACTTTTTCTATAGTATCTGGAAAGGTAGAGAGCTAAAAGTTCAGAATCCTTGGGGTGCTACAACTTTGGAGTGGACTACACCAATTAAGAATATCCATGGGAATTGGCCGGATAAAATACCCACTGTTCACCGATGGTGCTACGATTACAGTAAAGATGAAGATAGTGATATTGATTATATCCCACAGGTAGTTCCTCTTGCGGAAGGTGAAAAAACTGATGGCGCTCACTAACTCTGGATAAAATCAGCATGAATGAAAAGTGAATTTAAAACGATGAGCGATTCTCTTCCCATAACCAAGGTGGTGTTGGAAAAGATTTCTGCTGTCTCCACTTTGTTTAAGTTGAGGCTTAGCTTGCTCGTAGTTTTTTCATCCATTTTAGGAGCTGTAATAGTAGGAGGCTTGAGTTCATTATCACTGGTTGACTTTTTTATGTTAGGAACTGGCGGTCTATTGGTGAGTGGCAGTGCTTCTGGATTGAATCAGTGGTTCGAGAAGGACTTTGATAAACTCATGAAAAGGACTCGGGAGAGACCATTAGTGACAGGAATGCTTTCTACGCCCTTTGCTCTTATCATTATTGGCCTATCAGCAATTGCAGGCTTGTTACTTTTGTACCAGGTGCATCCAAGGGCGGCTTATTTGTCTGCTTTAGCGTGGGTATTGTATGCTTTTGTTTATACTCCGATGAAGCGGTTGTCTCCTTTTGCTGTTTTCATTGGAGCTTTTCCTGGAGCTATTCCCATTTTGGTTGGGACGGTAGCAGTTCAGGGTGAAGTTACCTTTATTGCTTTTTTACTGTTTAGTGTACAATTTATTTGGCAATTCCCCCATTTCTGGGCCATTGCTTGGTTATCAGATGCAGATTATAAAAAAGCTGGATTTTATTTACTCCCAAGTATTAATAGTAAAAAAGATGCTTCTGCAGCATGGCAGTGTGTAGTATATTCGCTCTTGCTGATTCCCCTGACAGGCGTTTTACTATTTAACGGATATCTTAACGGCTTTGGTTTTTTGATTATTAACCTTATCAATCTCGTTTATATTTACTATGCCTGGAGATTATACCGCACCTTGAATGACAAAGCAGCTAGGAAGCTAATGTTTTACTCTTTTGCGTATTTGCCTTTGGTGCTTTTTGGCTTTAGTTTTTTAATTAGTGTTTAAATAGGAAAATGGATCATACATTGTCAAATAATAGTCTATATAAATACGATACAAATAAGTTTAGTTTGTTTATCGCCATGGGGAGTATTGTCATGATGTTTACTGCCTTTACTTCAGCATACATTGTGAGACAGTCTGCCGGGAATTGGTTAGATTTTCCTCTTCCCAATTTATTTTTTGTGAGTACAGCTATAATTGTATTGAGTAGTTTAACTCTTCACGCGAGCTACTTTTCGTTTACAAGAGGACGAGAATTTCTATACAAAGGTTTATTGTTTCTGACCTTTTTATTGGGCATCGGTTTTGTTGTTATGCAGTACATGGCGTGGATGGAATTGTTCGCTATGGGAATTGATTTGAAAAGGAACCCTTCCGGTGCATTTGTGTATTTGATTTCAGGTACTCATGCCACTCATGTTTTAGGAGGAATAGCCACTTTGGTTGTAGCAATGATTCATGCATTTTCCCTATCTTTTAAAGTGACCGATAAACGAAAAAACAGATTTCAATTAGTGCTCTATTATTGGCACTTTGTTGATATACTTTGGATATATTTGCTTTTGTTTTTCTCTTTTCAGAGATAACAAGAATATAAAACACAACAATGGCAGAAGAATTAATACAAGAAGAAGAAGTTCAGGAAAAGGACAATTGGTCTGGAGGTAAATCTCCCTTCAAAGCTTCCTATGGGAAGATTATGATGTGGTATTTTTTACTTTCAGATGCCTTTACTTTTGCAGGTCTCTTGATTGCTTATGGAGCGCTTAGGTTTAGTACGCCATCATGGCCCGTGCCTGATTTTGTCTTTTCTACTGCTCCTTTCGGTATCTCAGGAGCTCCCCTTATTTTTGTTACGATCATGTCGTTTGTTCTAATCATTAGTTCTGGTACTATGGTTAGAGCAGTGCAAGAGGGGCATCGGGAAAACAAAAATGGAATTGTTTTCTGGCTGTTAATGACGATATTAGGAGGTGCTGCCTTTCTCGGTTGTCAGGCTTGGGAGTGGAACAATCTAATTTCTGAAGAGCACATGACACTGTACACCAATCCATTCGGTACGCATACAGAAGATGGTGTGTATCTCGAAGGGGATGGGCATCACGTTGAAGCTGGTGATGAATTTCATGCTGGTGAGTCCTATCTCATACATAAACACGATGGGGAATGGCATCCATTAAAGTATCAGACGGAATCGGGAGCTCAAAAAGAGCAGCAATTTGGTCCGAAAGCTTTTGGCGCTTTATTTTTCTTTATTACCGGGTTCCACGGATTTCACGTTTTTTCGGGTGTAGTTTTTCTTTTTATCATTATGCTGAACGTGGCGAGTGGTATTTATGTCAAACGAAAAAATGGATATGAAATGGTCGAAAAAGTTGGTTTATACTGGCACTTTGTCGATTTGGTTTGGGTATTTGTTTTTCTCGTATTTTATCTGCTTTAAAATAAATCACTATGGAAATGTCAAGAGAAGAAGGGATCAAGAAGGTCACCAAAGGATTATTCATTTTGGGTGCTGTGACCTTGGCTGAAGTGTTTATTTCTCTTTTGGGAAAAGGTCATATTATTCCCGGTTTAGAGCAATATAGCTTTTTGTTTATCATCACGGGTTTAGCTATGGTAATACTTTCCCTGTATAAAGCGTATTTTATCGTATATGAATTTATGCATTTAAGATACGAAGTAAAAGGATTGGCACTGACGGTATTACTCCCTACTGTTCTTCTGATTTGGGGACTCATTGCATTCTTGTGGGAAGGTAATACTTGGGGAGACCGTCGTGAAGAAGTACAATACGAAATACCTTATGAGGTAGATGAAGAACTAAAAGATGAAGTTGGTGTTCCAATGGATGAAATGTCCAACGATGAAGAGTAGCATTTCTACTCATTAAACTCCTTTTATGTCTGAAGTCAGATCTACCTGGGAGAGAAGCCTAAAAACCTTAGGTCTCCTTTTATTATTAGTTGTATTCCCCCTAACGTCCTGGTATTTTTTACAATCTGGACTGAACTTCACAAAGGATAAATACGACAAGTTAAAAGATATTAGTTCATTAGATTCTTTTGTCAGTTATCCACTTTATGGGGATAGTCTAACTAACCGATCTCTCATGGGTAAAATGACGATGGTTAGTGTTTTTTCAACGGATGTCAGATATCTCGATTCCCTTTCCCATTTACATCATGATCTTTCAGATCCACGATTGGTCTGGATGGTATTGCTAAATGTCGATCCTTCAATAAAGGAAAGTTCTATTGTTAATGAATATTCTTTTATGCTAGATTCCTCGGCTGTAAAGCTTATAGACACCCTTAAATATTCCAATGGTCATGGCTTTTTTCACTCCGAAGTCTCTCTGGAACCCAATGAACTGGCTCTGATTGATACAAAAGGTGTTGTCCGCTATATTTACGATCTAAGTGAAGCGGAAGAAATGGAATTATTATTGAGTCACCTCGTACTATTGCTACCGAAAGAATAATCCTATGAATAGAAAGAGCAATCCGAATATTCTATTAGCTAAGAAATTAGAACGGTGGGCAATAATTTTCTCTATAGTTGTTTTGGTCTTAGTCATAGCTATGCGATATTTCACTATCAGTATGCCTTTTGACGTAATGCTCTTACCCCCATTTCATGCTGTCATTAATAGCCTTACGGCAATTGCATTGCTATTTTCATTCGGGTATATTAAGTCAGGCAACATAGATATGCACAGGAATTTCAATATCCTTGCACTGGTTTTATCTGCAATCTTTCTTTTATCTTATGTATTATATCACATCAGCACGGAGCCAACTAGCTATGGGGGAGAGGGAGTTCAGAAAACGATATACTATCTTTTACTCATTACTCATGTGGTGCTCGCAGCGGTGAGTTTGCCTTTTATATTATTTACCTTTATAAGAGCCTACACCCGCCAATTCGATCGCCATAAAAGGATGGCTCGTTGGGTTTACCCCATCTGGCTGTATGTTGCCATAACGGGCCCTATTTGCTATTTTATGTTGGCACCGTATTACTAGTCATTACTTGAACTATAGAGCGTTTATCCACGTTATACCGATATGAAAACACTGAAAGGAATTCTCATCATACTCTTACTTTCTGCTGGGATACTGGCTAGCTTTCCATCTACGACTTCAGCTCAATGCCCGATGTGTAGAATGAGTGCCGAAAGTAATTTGAAAGAAGGGGGCACTGAAGGAAAAGGCCTAAACAAAGGCATCTTTGTATTACTCGCAACACCTTATTTGCTCGTCGGTGCTATTGGATACGTATGGTATCGCAATAACAGAAGGAGAAATGAATCCCAAGAATCATTTTCTCCCTCTGAATAACTATCACTCTAAATCGCTGTTTCTTACTACTCTATTGTAGAGTATAGCGAACCGCCAGTCCTCCTAAATTGAGCTTCAAACCTCTTCCCGTATTAAAAAACTCTCTATTTCCTCCAATTTCTAGAGTGGGCATGAGATCCAAGCTAATGTTAATAGGTATACCGTCAAACTTATAATCTAATCCAATAACACCTGTAATTCCAAAAAATACGATGTTATCAAAAGACCTAAAGTTATCGAAACCGACTAGGCCACCTACACCCCAATACCATCGAAGGTTGTCTATTTCGTCAATTACATCTAAGTCATAATGTACTTGATAGTTGGCGGCTATCCTTGTTGTGCTCCAACCTGCTAATCCTCTACCGCGATAGCTAAAAATTCCTTCCAGTGCATGATTATCACTAATAAAGTGCTTTCCTGTTATATTTAACCCCCAACCCAATCTCAAGCCAATGGCTGACTTATAGGTCGATCCATCAGTTTCTGATTGGCTTTGAGCTGTGGATATTGAAAGTGTCGTTAAGAAGAGTCCCGTAGCTAGAAGTAGTATAATTTTTTTCATAATGTTTCATTTTGATTTTAGTAAAGATATTATAAAAACTTTTTTAAACAATGCTAATTATTATGGTTTTATAGCAAATACTATTGAAATTACCTCTATATCTTAGTAAGTAGCTCTCATAACATCATTGATAATAAATACTCAAGGGACCTAGACGAATAAATTAACGTAATATAGTAGGTCCATAAAAAAGGCCGGGGAATTCCCCGGCCTTTTAAATTTAAACTATATGGCGATTAAGCTAATTTTTTAACTAACCAAACAACGAAAGCTACTGTTCCAAATAACCAAGCCAAAGATCCTAATAATAGGAAGAGCCAACCTATAGAAGCACCAGATATTCCTCCACTAAGTACAAGAGTTGGAATTAATGCGGTTAAAAGAATACCAGCTCCCCATCCGATAATCCAAAACCAGAACCATTTATCCACCGGATGACCTAGACCACCAAGGGCAGCAACTTTTTTCGCTAGTTTGGTAACTTTTGCCTTCACCCAAGAAAATAGTTTTCCTAATCCCTTTTTGTCTTTTTTCGCTACAACCGCCAGCTCTCCATCTGTATTTGCAGTAGTTGTAAAACTTTCTGATGAAATGGGTTCAATTCCATCCGTTGAGGAAACGAAATTACCTTCCGACATACTCAACTGAGCTAAACCGAGCGTCATGGTCACTAATAATAAAATTTTCTTCATGTTTTGGGTTTTTATCCGTGATTTAATAACACTAATGTAGTAAATATTTTCTAGAGTAGTATGATCGATATCTGGATTTATACTTGTAATCCACTAATTTATAGAAAAATAAATTGTAAGATGAAGAGAAATATATCAATCAATTCAAGGTATTTGTATTTTATAGGGGGCTATTCTATCGGGTGCTATGCACTGAGTCGTAATTAGGTTTGATTTACGAAATTCCACAGGTGGCTAGTTTTAATCCGTTTTTTCCTCAGATGACCTCAGATTAAGTGGTTATGGAATTTCAACCTAATAGATAAAATTGCTAATAACCGATGCTAAGGTTTTTCTAAATTTATAAGTACTATAAATATCCTAGGTCTTATTCTGTAAGTTTATGTTTGTCAGCCCTCAAGCTATAGAGCATGGAACTTGTTTAGATTAAGAGTCGTATTCAATTTTTTGCTCAAAATGGAATACATTTCGCTAATCTTTATTTGCAATAATGAGTGTGCTTAAATTAAGAAGCTCTTGTATTTTATTGCTTTGTAGCCGACTATAGAAAACATCAGATGGTCTTTTCTGACTATTTTATCACGGTCAAGATCCAACTCTCCAATAACTTCAACTATTCATTGGACTTTCTGCCAATAGGGTTTTAGATCTACGGGCTAGGTGTTATTTTGCACTATAGGATGTCAGGTAACATTCCATATTTATTCTCTTTATCCTCAGTGAACTATGGGCTGCCTTTTTGGTAGTTCAAACTAAGTTTGCCTTCATATACCTGGAATTGAAAGGTCAATTTAAGCTTTCAATTGATAAATCTTCTCAATTTTATCCTCAAAAGACTTCAGAAATGGTCTTGCTGATAATGGTTGATCACATATATTTTGACATAATTCCGGAGACTTATATCTCCTTCCATGTTTGTATATATTTGACTGTAGCCAGAGGAGTACTTCTGAGAAATTTCCATTCTCAATGTCATTATCTAGATTTCCTATTTCCCGGGACATTTGCTGGTGAAATTGTGCAGCGTAAAAGCTTCCGATAGTATAGGTAGGGAAATATCCAATACCTCCGTGAGCCCAATGAACGTCTTGTAGCACTCCTTCTTTGGGATGTTTTACCTCAATATTTAGTTCTTCGTAATAGGCTTGGTTCCAATATTCTTCTACATCCTCAATTTCTAACTTACCACTCATCAGTTGCTTTTCAATTTCGTAACGAATGATAATATGCTGATGATAGTGTAATTCATCAGCTTCGGTTCTTATCGTATTGGGTTGGATGTAATTGATAGCTTTTAAAAATTGTGGTAATGAGGTTCCTTTAAATGCAGGGCTATAACTTTTGACAAGTTTTGGGAAGAGAAATTTCCAGAATGGAATGGATCTTCCTATTTGGTTTTCCCATAACCTGGCTTGAGATTCGTGAATGGATAAGCTGGCGGCCTCACTTAGGGGAAGGGCGAGATATTTATTTTTTGGCAAGCCTTGCTCATATAAAGCATGTCCTCCCTCATGAATACAGGACCACAACATATTCGAAAAGTCGTTTTCATCAACGCGCGTTGTCACTCTGATGTCGTTGGGTGCCAATGAAATGGTAAAAGGGTGATGCGACTTATCCTGTCGGCCTCTTTCAAAAGAAAATCCCATCTGCTCCAGCACTTCTAAACCAAATGCCCATTGTGTTTCCTCGGGAACACGAGAATGTAAACTATCAGTATGGTCTTCCTGAAGTTGCAAAACTCTTTCCTTTATCGGTCCTACTTGTTGTTTGAAAGTACCAAATAGTCGGTCTAAGTCTGCAACGGTCATGCCTGGCTCAAACAAGTCGAAAAGTGCATTATAAGGGTGCTCTTCATACCCACGCAACTCTGCTTCTTCGCGCTTAATATCTAATAGAGGTTCGAAGTCCTTAAGGAAAATGGATGCTTTCCCTTCCTCTCTGGCTTTTACCCAAGATGAGTAGGCAGTAGAAATGGCAGCAGATCTTTTTTTAACAAAGGGAGAAGATAATTTAATTTCCTTTTCATAATCTTCCTGGCTTCGTAGGACATTGATTCTTTGATTGTCATCGAGATCTTGTTTTGCCAAATGATTTAAAAGTTGGCCCATTTCGGGCGCTACGAATCGTTCGTGTGCCCATGAAGATAACTGAGCAAGCTGTTGACTTCGAAATGTCACTGCCTGACTTGGCATATATACTTCTTGATCCCACTGGAGGGTGGCGATTGCGGACTGAAGATATTGCAGTTCCTTCATTCGCTCATGTAATTGATCATATGTATTCATAATAGAATTGTTCTTTTATTGCCGAAATAAATGTCTTCGAAGATATCATTTAATTAAGCCAACGGACTGCTTTGTGCGCTGGCCGGGTGAGGGGTAGTAGCGGCCCGAGGTGATGATTTGTCATCACCGATGGGGTCTCGGCAAACTGTATTCCTCCTTTGAGATGTGTGCGGTGGCTGAAATCTAATGTCTTCGGAATGTAAAAACATGCCCTTTGCCGAGACGGTACCCGCGAATGACCCGACCCCGAGGAACGAGGGGGCACCCTGGAATAATAAAAAAAGCCCCAAGGGTAAATTCCTCGGGGCTTAACATATATAAATTCAGCTTATAGTTGAGCCTCTATCTTGGATTTCAATCCTTCCTTAGAAGTCAACCCCACTTGCTTATCGACGACTTCACCGCCTTTCAAAAAAAGTATCGTAGGGATGGAGCGAATACCGTATTTCATAGAAATGTCAGAGTTCTTATCGACATTTACTTTTCCGATTTTCGCCTTTCCTTCGTACTCTTTAGCTAATTCTTCCACAATGGGACCAATCATCTTGCATGGTCCACACCATTCTGCCCAAAAATCTACAACGACTAACTCTTCAATATCGAGTGCTTCTTCTTTAAAATTGCTGTCCGTGAATTCGACTGCCATAATTTTCTGTTTAAGTTCTTAAATAAAACGTGATTTCTCATATATTGTTTTCATAGACTCTAAATCAATGATGAAAGCAATAAAGTGGCGCCAAAATTACGGAATTTGTTTGGGAATAGGCTCAATTCTTTTCCATTTTTTACTTTCCTGGGTAAGTCCATGGATCGTTGAAGCCCTATACTTCCGAGCTGTATTTGTAGCTGTAAAATGGATATTGTGGCCTCTTAATGCATTGCCGATGCAGACCCTATGGATTTGGCTAATAGGAGTGATCTTTTTTATTGGGTGGCTTGTCTATTCCATTATTAAAAATAAAAAAAGCATATGGCAGGCGGTTAGGTGGCTTATTAATAGTATTGGCGTTTTGATTTTCTTATTTTATCTGACCTGGGGGTATAACTATAAATTACCAAATTTACAGACTCGATTAGACTGGACAATTCCGGTGCCTGATTCTTCTGAAATCATTGATCTCTTTGCAGTCACTAGCAGGAAAACACTGGCTGCCCGAGAGCAGTGGCAAGCGTCAAACAATTCGCTCACTACCGATGCGATGCTTTCTGACATTACAAAGTCTCAAAAAAAATGGTTAGCTCAGCACGACTTATTAATTCCCGTTCCTTCTCAGATTCGGTCGATAAATTCTGGTTTTTTATTGCGCTGGAGTACGGCAGGATTTTATTTTCCATTAGGAGGAGAGGGGTATTGGGATGCAGGACTGCACGAATTGGTTAGACCCTTTGTCATGGCTCATGAACTGGCGCATAATTTTGGGATCACTGATGAAGGTGAAGCTAATTTTATTGCTTTTCAGAGCTGTCGTCATTCTTCTGATCCTCTCATTATTTATTCTGGATACCTCAGCTTTTGGAGATATGTTGCAGGCAATTTCCGACAATTATATCCTGAGAAATACGCATCCTACCGCAATACCTTTCCCAAAGCTTTTCTTGAGGATTTAGAAGGGATTCGCAAGCAACACGCTAAATATCCTGACTTATTCCCAAGAAGTCGGGACTGGATATACGATACATTTCTCAAGATGCAAGGTGTGGGAGCGGGGCTGTCTTCTTATTCAGAGGTTGTAGCATTGGAATTAGCTTATCAAGCGCAGGTAGAATCAAATTAATTGTGATAATATAATGCTGCGCCCGGTTGCCATCCAAATTGCGGTTGTATATAGCTGCCAGTGTGTCCTCCCCAGTGGTCCAGACGAAATCCGAGGCCCAAAGTGAAGGCTGCAGTATTAGGGAAGTAAGCCACTTTGAAATCCCATTGGTCTGAAACTCTATACATGATGCCGGTACCAATGAGCAATTCGGAGTTGATATCCTGATAAAATGAACCATATAAAGCAAATACGTCGGACAATGAGTATTTGGCCGAGCAAAGAATTGCTGCGTTTTCGAAGGAGGATCCTACAACAGGAAAAATATGTTGCAACCACAGTCCGAATTCGAGTCGATCTAAGGGTTCGCTATATAATGCAAGGTCCAGACTCAATTGATTTTCTATCTCGTATTGGGGAGCATTGCGTTGGCCATAATTTAATTGTATTCCCGCGGAAAGGGTATTGAAAAGTTTTCGGCCATATTGGCCGGCAAAATGTAACACATGTACAGCAGAATTTCCTGTATAGCGAGCTTGAATTCCAAAATGCTGTGTTTCTCTGAACTTGAATTTTCCTCCCGCTTGCATATGCTGCAACCCAAAATCACCAAAAGTCATCGTTCTATAAGAAAGCGACCACTGTTGAGTCCCGGAAAAAATGGAGAGTGCGGGACTTCCAATAGCGGACATGCCTAAATCTTCTACCGCATGGCTATTACCAGTATTGAGTCCGGCAAAATGGGGATATTCGACAATGAAATTTTGACCGAATAAACTAATGCTCAATGTGGTACAGAAAACAATTCCAATAAAATGGATCCTAAACATGTTGCCAAAGTATGAAAAAGATTGCATATTAGCACAATGGTAAAGTTACGAAGAAATCATAAAGGAGGCAATCGATCATCCCTAACGAAGATGATTGTAATGATCGTAGTAGCGCTAATGCTGATTCTAATAATATATGCACTGGTGAGTGCTTTGGATATGGGTTAGAATTTTAGATGAAGCGAACTCACTTCCATTAGTTTTGGCCTTTTGCCGATTGGGTGTATTGGCTCCAGGGCGTTTTTTTGTAATGATCCTCACCAATGTAGGTCATCACTGTTTTGAAGGTTTTGGGATCTTGATATCCTTTTAAAGGCTGTATAACTTCCGCATTTTCATTCAAAAATATGAAGGTCGGGTAGGATAATTGGTTGCGAGCAATGTGAGCAGCTAATTCGTGATAATTTCTTTTTCCCTTGCGATAAACGAGTTCGTAGGTTTTGCCGTTGAAAACGACATCCTCTTTTTGCTCTGCATTAAACTTGACGGGATAGTAGGTCTCATTGAGGTATTGAATAACTTGATCATCTAGGAAGGTCGTTTTATCCATTCTTTTGCACCAAGAACACCAACTAGTATATAGATCGACAAAAATTTTTCGCTTTTCAGTTTTTTGTGCTTTTACGGCATCTTCGAAACTCATCCACTGAATTTCTTGTGCATAAGAGAACGGAAGAGAAAAGATGAACAGAAATATGAGGATACAGACTCTTGACATGTGATCTTTTAATTTATACCAATAATACGCAAATAACTGCAAATTGGTACATTCTATCGACTATTATCCCCTGACTTTAATAGAACTTTAACTTTTTTTTATCGGTATTTTCAAAAATGCATACCTTTAATTTCCAGCAGAGCCAATTTTTTAAAGGGTAAAAGTAAGTTATTTCGTCAAGGGGCGTATAGAGAATAGTCTATTGAATACGATATGGGAGAAAGGGAATCATCAACAGCATTACTGATATTTACTGAGCGTCCATTAGTGGCCTCATTCGATAAACCCTGGCTTCCCTCGCATATAGATAATGTTCGTTTACATTTCAAGGTAGCCCGGCACCTGGAAAAGCTGGCTTTTGAACTTGATGTCCCTTTTTATATAATTGATGACAGAAATCAAAGAGGCCAATGCTTTCAAGAGCGCCTTTATAATGCAGTGTCAGATATCTTTGATAAGGGATATTCTAGTGTGCTGACGGTAGGAGGAGATATTCCGAGCTTGACGACGTCAATTTTGAAATCTGCCTGGCAGGCAATGCAGGAAGGCCGAAATGCGCTGGGTCCTACTGCAGATGGTGGAACCTATTTAATTGGACTCCAAAAAGGTTCGTTTACAACCCTCAAAAAACACAACATTCATTGGAACAAGGGAAAAGATTTCCAGGAGCTACTCAGATTGTTAACGGATGTTCCGTTATTTGTCAGTGAGCCTTTGGTGGATTGGGATACTTCTCTCGATATGATTGAGGACAGAAAGAAGAACAAGTCATATTTCCTCTGGGCATTGCTCTTTCGAGCTATCTTTAATTTTTCTTGCGAATGTATACGACCTGGATATAGACTCCCCATTTCTTGTTATGTATTACTTACCCTTTACAGGGGGCCACCTATTAGATGAATTATCTCTTCTTTCTCAGATTATCGTTCATCTAAAAATCCAATATGCAACTTCAATTGTACCGTAGATTGACCTTTTTCTTTATTTTTCTCACTGGAACCGCCGTGGGTTTTTCTCAATCCTCTCTTCAAGTGTATGTTTACGATCAGAATACAAATGATCCCTTGAGTGCTCATACTGTAATCCTTCAACATCCTCCAACTGGTCTGGAATTAGAAGGGCTGACAGGGGAGAAAGGAGGGTACACCTTTAAGAACCTCCCCGAACTCAATAATTACTTGTTGATCAGTGTCGAATCTCCTTCATATGCAACGGATACACTTTCTGGTATTGGTCTTCGATCCAATGAACAAAGATTTATCGACTTCTCGATACGGCCGAGAGGTTCCGTAAATCTTGAGGAGATTACCGTTCGGGCGCAGCCCTCTCACAAAATCAATAGAACCAATGCGGAGGTTTCTTTTGAATTGGATGAGTCCTCGATACAAACCATACCTGTAGAGGGTCGTGATATTACCCGGGTGTTATACCGAATGCCCAATGTTTCTCAAGCCACGGGGTTTTATCCCGAGGCGCCTAATGTGAGCATCAATGGCGCCAATCCACTTTATTCTAGTTATCTTATCGATGGTATGGATAATAATGAGCGGTTTCTGGGGGGACAAAAGTTTCCAATTCCAACGGGATTTACTAGAAATATCACACTTCTCACCAACAATTATAGCGCAGAGTATGGTTTGGCAGGAAATGGCGTCCTGGATATTACCACAAAGTCAGGGACAAATGAATTTTCGGGAGAAGCCTTTACTATTACTCGCCCGGGCTCTGTAATTGATGGCAATACCAGATACCCGCAGCGAGACTTATCTGGTAATCTAGTGAAACAAGGATTTCAGCGATACCAGGCGGGTATTGGATTTGGTGGGGCTATTGTCGAGGATAAAACATTCTATTACGTTAATCTGGAGCATACGACAGATATCAAACAAAACATTTTGTCATCACCTTCTTTAGGTGTGACTGAAAATGTCGATGGACAAAATCAATTCACCTATTTTTCTGCCAAATTGGACCATATTTGGAGTAATAATTTTAGAAGTTCTTTGCGGGTGAATGAGGGAAAGGTTAAAATTGAGAATCCCGGTGGAGGCTTAGAGGGTGGCGTCACCTTTCCTACCGCGGGCTTTGCTCAAGATCGGCTTTCACGTCACATTGCGCTCAAAAACACCTATCACACAAATAATATTAGCGTACAAAGCAATTTTCAGTATTCTCGATTCCGTTGGGATTACGGCCGTCCATTATCAGACATCCAACAACCTCAAGTCAGCGTTTTAAATCCCATGGAGCAAGTAGCTGCAGTGATCGGTCACCCGGGCTTTGTTTTTGACCAGACGGAGCACTCATACCAATGGCAGCAAAAATTTACTGCCTATTTAGGAAAACACACTCTTCGAGCTGGTGGTAGCATCATTTATAGTCAACACTCCTTGTTTGGAGGGGGTAATCCCAATGGAAACTATAGGGTGAAACTCAGTCAAAATCAGTTGATGGAACTACAAGACCAACAATTGGGTTCGAATCTGGGAATTAATGATATTCCCGATGATGTAGAAGTGCTCAACTATAACGTAGAGTTGCGTCCTAACTCTTTCGGCCAAAGTCAAACGGTATACTCTATATATGTGGAAGACCAATATCGGTTGAGCCACAGATTGAATGTGACAGCTGGCCTTAGATATGACTACGATAACCTTACTGAGGGGCCAGATGGCCGAGGTGACCGAAATAACCTTGCCCCCAGGCTCAACTTAAACTACAAGTTGACTGAAACATCAGCACTGAGAGCAGGTTATGGTATGTTTTACGACAAAATTATATATGCCGTTATCAGTGATGCATTACAGCAAAATACAGTTTCGGAGGATTATCGGCGTCAAGTCAACTTTCTACTGCAAGAAAATGGTTACAATCCAAATATTAATGCAGACGATCTCCTATTCAATGGGAATTTGAGCGCCAATAGTCAAAATGTTGATTATTTAGATGGTCCGAGTCCGGAAGAATTAGAAGGCCAAAGGGATAATATCTTCAGTAATGAGCGCCGCATTTTACCTCCTCAGGGCTTGCAAAACCCGCTCACACATCAATTTTCACTTGGGTATCAAAAACAAATAAATAAAAACACACTGTTTTTTGTGGATGTCATGCACAACCGATCTTTTAATATGTTTCGGCTTCGAAATCTAAATGCAGCAGCACCTTACCCCATAGATCCCGATGATGTAGTGGTCAGAAGTCAGGCAGATGCTGATGCTGAGCGTACCGCTCCTGTTTTCTTTGATGAGGAGATCGGCCAAAATTACGCCTTGGTGAACGGCGAACGATTATATGGCGGAGCCAGAAATGTGATGATTACTGAAACGGCGGGAGAGAGCAGATACACAGCGGCTTCCTTTAACTTACAAAAAGCTAAAGGAGATGACTTTTATTCTTTTCGATTGAATTACACCTTGTCGAGATTGGAAAATAATACGGAGGATATTAACTTCAGAGCCATGGATGCCAATGCGTTTCAAAATGAGTGGGGTCCGTCGATCAATGACCGTACACATATTATCAATAGTATCTTTACCTTCTATGCCAATGACCATCTTTATTTCACCGCGGCAGCATTATTGCAAAGTGGTCAACCTATCAATCGCATCCCGGATGCTACAGTTTGGGGAACAACGGATCTGAATGGTAATGGATCTTTCTTTGGTGATGCATATGTTGGGAATAGCGACCGCCATCCCGGAGAGTCGAGAAACTCAGATCGGCTACCTTGGGCCAACACATTCGACTTATCCATCGTTTACACCTGGCCATTGGGAAGTAATCACCTGGAGATAAGAGCTGATGTTTTTAATGTCTTTAATGCTCAAAACCTCTCTGGATATTCCAATAATGCCGTGCAGAGCAATCAAATTCAACCGGGCTCTACCGCAGGGGGTGTTCTCATTCGAAGAAATGCTTCTGCACCGAGACAATTTCAATTTACTCTTAGATATCTCTGGTAAATCTACATTATAATGAACGAAAATTTTGATCATATAGAATCTGTATACTGGGTTTTTACTCAATTGTGCAATGATAATTGCGATCATTGTTACAATAGTTCGGGTCCACAAGGAGAACGCATCTCTACTCAGGACTGCCTGGACATTATAGATCATTTGCCGCCCGGGATGGATCGTTTAATTCTTTCAGGTGGAGAACCTTTAGCCGATCGCAAAAAGCTGTACACTATTTTGGATAAATTGGCTGAAGTCTATGGAGATAGGGTGGAAATCATGGTGCAAACCAATGGAGATCTTCTCACAGAACAGCGATTACAGACGCTGATTGATAAAGGCGTTACTCGATTTGACATCGCCAGTATTGATCGGTATCACAAACATGCGGGTGATCGGCTCATGGAGTTATCAGAACTTTTTGAAGCAGCAGGCGTAAATGGGACAGATAAAGATCCTCTGATTGACAAGGACAATTACGTAAAAGATCGGCATTTAAGTTGGGGCTACTGGGGTGCTTCTGAAGATATGTGGCTGGGCGGCAATTGGGCGCGTGGGCGAGCGCTTGAAAAAAACAATTGGTTGAGAGATCCCACGCATAATTTTTGTTCAATTCTTTCTGGCGCCCGTAATTTTTTAGGCGGATATGACGATATCCCACAGGAAATTAGCATTCAGTTGTGGAAAATAAACCCCTGTTGTCCCGGAACTCAATTCCCCATGGGAGACGCTAGGGTTGAGTATGTAAGCGAGGTATTGTCTAAGGTAAAGGATCATCCCGTTTTTCAAGCTCTGAATCGGGGGGAGCCCTGGGAGATGGGCGAGAAATTCGGTGTTTCCCAAACAGAAGCTAAACAGAAAACTGAGGAATTGGAAAATATCTGTCTTTATTGCGACAATTTTTTTAATGAACATATGCAGGATTGGAATACGGGTACCTTTCGGGAGTTGCCAGTCATTTCTAATGAATAAAGGTGACAATAAGAACATGGAGAGGGGTCTCATGATGTCGATCATGTTTCTTATATTTGTCCCACAAAGGATATAATTATGGCACGTGAAATAGCACTAAGAGACGCACTTCGGGAAGCAATGAGTGAAGAAATGAGAAAAGACGAAAATGTCTTTTTGATGGGAGAGGAGGTCGCAGAATATAATGGCGCTTACAAAGTGAGCAAGGGAATGTTGGATGAGTTTGGCGCCCGCCGCGTCATTGATACCCCCATTGCAGAATTAGGCTTTGCAGGAATTGGAGTTGGAGCAGCTATGAATGGGCTTCGACCGATTGTAGAGTTCATGACCTGGAATTTTGCCGTTCTCGCTTTTGATCAGGTCGTGAATAATGCAGCTAAAACGCTCTCTCAATCCGGAGGCGAATTTAAGTGCCCGATTGTATTTCGTGGTCCCTCTGGGGCTGCCGGACAGTTGGCACAGCAGCATTCGCAGACTTTTGAAAGCTGGATGGCGAACACGCCGGGTTTAAAAGTTATTTCTTGTATCGACCCTCACGATGCGAAAGGCCTGCTCAAATCTGCCATTCGCGATGATGATCCAATTTGTATGATGGAGAGCGAACAACTTTATGGACACATGGGAGAAGTGCCTGAGGAAGAATTTACCGTTCCCATTGGAAAAGCCGCCATACGTCGTTCCGGATCAGACGTAACCTTAGTGTCCTATAATAAAATGGTCCTGGAAGCTATGGCAGCGGCTGATGAGCTGGCAAAAGACGGAATAGAGGCTGAAGTGATAGATTTGCGCACCATCCGTCCTTTAGATTACGAAACACTGGTCAAATCGGTGAAAAAAACCAATCGAATGGTTGTTATTGATGAGTCCTGGCCCTTTGGAAGTATTTCCAGTGAGGTCGCTTATGAAATGCAAAAATACGCCTTTGACTACCTGGACGCCCCGATTACACGAGTCAATTCCGCGGACACTTCTTTACCTTACGCACCGACCTTGGTAGAAGAATACCTCCCGAATCCGTCGAAAATTATCCAGGCTGTAAAGGAGGTCATGTATATTAAGGGATAATCCCTTTTTTTCTGTTTTTTGGGCGTTACCCCGCCTTCCTTCACCCGGAAGCCGGGGTCAGGCTGTCCATGGGTTCCGTCCATTACCAGCTGCGCTGCTATGGACCCTTCTCCGCCTTTGGCGGATCGGCCATTCCCATCCTTAACGCAAACATCAATGAACTCTATTATTAATTTAGCTTTCAAGTGTCAAATGGAATGAAAGTAGCGCATTTCTTAACTCCTTTTAAAAGTCTTTATACCCAATTTTATTAGATTTCAATTTTATAGTTACATTTGATCGTAAATACACACCATGAGAATATTTAGTTTCTTTATCCTTGTCCTTCTTGGATTTACATCTCTGGCCCAGGAGGGAACGATTCGAGGCAATGTTTACGATGCAGAATCAGGGGAACCCATCATGTTTGGTAATGTTCTCGTTAAGGGGACAGATATTGGCACGAATACCGATGTCGATGGATTTTTCTCGATTAAAGCAAAGCCCGGAACTTATCAATTGGTCATGACATATTTAGGATATGATTCTACTGCTGTTGAGGTGAAATTAGCCCCCGAAGGAATAGAATATGTTTCCGTAACACTTGAGCCATCTGGTGTGCAGCTCTCCACCGTAGATGTTTCTGCTTCCAGAGATAGAGCGAGAACTGAAGTTCAGATTTCAACGCAAAGGGTTACTCAAAAGGATATTCAATCGCTGCCTTCCATCGGTGGCGAAGCTGATATTGCGCAATACTTACCGGTTTTGCCGGGGATTGTTTTCACAGGAGATCAAGGGGGCCAATTGTATATCCGTGGAGGATCACCGGTACAGAACTTGGTATTGCTCGATGGTATGACACTCTACAATCCCTTTCACTCCATCGGATTATTTTCAGTATTCGAAACAGAGCTAATCAATAATGTAGAAGTTCAATCCGCTGGCTTTGGAGCTGAATATGGCGGCAGAGTTTCAGCAGTCATAGATATAAACACAAAAAGTGGAAACCGTAAACGATGGGGCGGTCTTGCATCGGTTAGTCCATTCCAGACAAAGGTGGTCCTCGATGGGCCTATAATTCCTCAAACTGAAGACAGAGAATCTTCTTTATCTATGGTGTTTGCCAGTAAACAGGCGCTCATTGATCGAACCGATGATATCTTTTATAATTACGCTTTTGATTCCGTGGGACTTCCGTTTAATTATAGAGACTTTTACGGAAAACTATCCTACATCATTGGCAATGGATCGAAAATCGATGTGTTCGGATTTAACTTCACTGATAACGTTGATTTTCCCGGTGTTGCTGATTTAAACTGGGAAGCTACTGGCGGCGGGGCTAACTTCAAGGTTATCCCATCTAACTCCAGCTTGATCCTTTCCGGTATAATTGCTGCCTCCTCCTATGATGTAAGCTTAGCTGAAGCTGACGGTAATCCGCGATCTAGCAGTATTAATACCATTAATGCCGGACTTGACTTCACCTATTATGGCGGACAAAGTGAATTGAAATACGGTTTCGGGCTCAATAGTATAGGAACCGACTTTAGATTTCGGAATTTTGCCGGCTTCAATTTCGAGCAGGAAGATTTTAATACAGAGCTTATGGCTTATATGAAGTATAAGCAACAAATTGGAGATTTAATACTGGAACCTTCTGCCCGAGTTCAGTTTTACTCCTCTATTAATGAACTACAACTAGAACCGCGGTTGCGCTTCAAATATAACTTTACGAGGAATTTCCGATTTAAAGGAGCGGTAGGTTATTACACTCAAAACTTGTTGAGCACAGTCAATGACCGTGATATTGTCAATTTGTTCGTTGGCTTTTTACTCGGACCACGCGAAACACTATTTGATCCGGAAACGAACTTGCGGACAGATTCGCGACTTCAAAAAGCCATGCACTATGTTGCTGGTGTAGAATATGATATAGGACGCCACTTTACTTTTAATCTCGAGGCCTATCTCAAGGATTTTAATCAAATGATAAATATCAATCGCAATAAACTATCACCTTCGGACCCCAATTATATTGTTGAAACCGGAGAAGCGTATGGGATTGATTTTAATATGGACTTTAATAAAGGAGCCTGGGACGTTTGGTTGACTTATTCTTTGGCCTTTGTTAATCGATTTAACGGCGAGCAAGAATATCCTACCAATTTTGATCGAAGACATAACTCTAATGTATTGATAACCTATCAATTTGGTGAAAACCGAAGTTGGGAACTCAGTGGACGATGGAATTTGGGAACGGGATTTCCCTTTACCCTTACCCAAGGGTTTTATGGAAGGTATGACTTTGATGAAGGGCTGAATGAAGATGTCGTGCAGAACAACCCGAATTTGGGCATCGTATTTGACGATAAAATCAATGGAGGTCGTTTGCCGGTCTATCACCGTTTGGATATTTCTCTTAAAAAGACCTGGAAACTATCTAAATACGGTTCCATTGAAATGACAGTGAGCGCTACTAATGCTTATGATCGGCAGAACATCTTCTTCTTTGACCGTGTTGAATATGATCGCGTAGATCAACTCCCCATAATGCCTTCAGTTGGAGTTGCCTACCGATTTTAATTATCCAGGGTTTATATTTTCGTGCTTTTTCTTTGATGTATTGGTAAACCTTCATGGCCGAATTGATTTAGCAAAAATATACTCAAACCAAGGAATCCATTAACGACCTCTAGAATGATTCCCATCAATTAGAGGGCAAAGTGGACTTGGGATTACTTTGCAGTCATGAACCTGTGATAGAAATTAGAAATATAAGGTAATTGAAATACGGTATTTGAATTGAGTATAGGTAATCAAACCAGGCATCTCGAATCATAAAAGTCTTTTGAATTGGCTCTAATCATAAGATGAATGTCCTAAATCATAGAAAAAAAGCAATGATCGTGGAATACATAGGGGCATTTCAGTACTCGTATTACCAGGAAAAACACGAGTAAAAGATATTTTTGGCTTTCTTATCTGAAATTTTACCTATAAAAAAAGGGAGTATTCCTACTCCCTTATTTTTATAGATAACTCTTCGAAAAATTATTTTCTCTTAAAGCCGGATTTTATTTTCCCTTTTTCATCCAACATACCTTCAGTAGCATAGGCGTTGCCTCTGCCATCGTATTCAGCTTTCTTAAGGATGGGCTTTCGGTTCACTAATTTATGAATTGTTCTACTGATCATTAAGCGAGATTTCTCTTTTCCCTGCTTTTGACCTATCGTAGTATTCATAGCGATATCCAACAACTCGGAATTAATGAGGGGCTGCCTGGCTTGATGTATGGACTTGATGACCAGTTCATCCCAAGGACCTAATTCATGCTTTTCACCATTTTGTGTGGTATATTCAAACGTATGTGAACCTTTGGGAGGTCTCCCCGGCCCAGTTCTAGATTTATTAGATTTTTTTGTCTTAACCTTAGGCGGATTCTTTCGTGGCCTTCCTGGTCCTCGTTTTTTTGTTGACGTAGATTTTGCCTTCGAGCTCGTGCGTTTTTTCGCTGTGGACTCTGCCTTTTTAGCACTTGATGGCCTATCCTCACTTACAATAGCCGATTCTGCCATCTGTGAAAGATTTAAATCAGGAATTGACGTATCGTCTAAATCTGATTCTAGCTCTAATATTTGACCATGTACATGCTCGACTTGATACAAAAGTTGCCGAAGTTCTGACTTATACTGATCGATAAGTCGCTTTTTTTCAATTTCAGTTAACGTTATTTTCCCCATTTGTTTCGAATTTTGAATAAAGTGTAAAGTTATGATTTATTTGATATTGTGCAATATTATAGTACCTAAATCATACTTGACTAAAATCATAGCAGTGTTTATACTTGAAAATTGATGTTTTAGCACTATAACAGCACAGAATATTTCAATAAATCCTATTTCTATAATAAACTATCGATTTAAGTGTTTTGTTTTCCTTTTAGCGAAATAAATATAACAAATACTACTATTTTTATAGTAAAGGTTTTTAATGACCCCCTCAATTTGTTTTTAATTAGATAGAATTAACTAGTCCTGCCACTTATTCTCGCGGGATTAATATATTTATTGCAGTTGAATAGATGAAAAATTCAGAAGGTGTCCTAGATATGGGTGATTTTTGTGTATAATGTTCATATTTGCAAAAAAAAGAAAGGGGTATGAACGTTTTAGATGGCAAATCTTGCTCAAATCAAATCGTGGAACAAATAGCAGATAGCGTTTCAACGATGATTAACAGAGGCCAAAAACCGCCGCATTTAGCTGCGGTATTAGTAGGTGAGAATGCAGCAAGTCAGGTGTATGTTAGAAATAAAATTCGGCTTTGTGATAAAGTTGGATTTACTTCTTCAGTCATCCGCCTCCCTGAAACAACTACAGAAAAAAAATTATTGGAAACGGTAAATCAATTGAATGATGATGATGAGATTGACGGATTTATCGTTCAACTGCCCTTGCCGAAAAATATTCGTGCAGATGTTATTAATTTGGCCATTGCTCCCCACAAAGATGTAGATGGTTTTCATCCCAACAATGTCGGACGCATGTGTCTGGGATTAAATGCCTACTTACCGGCCACTCCTCAAGGTATCCTCACTCTGCTCGATAGTTATGATATTGATATTAGCGGAAAAAAAGTAGCTATTTTAGGTCGTTCAAACATTGTGGGTCGTCCGATGAGTATACTACTTTCCCAGAATCGCAAACGTGGAAATGGTACGGTCACCGTATTACATAGCCGTTCAAAGAATACAAAGTCGGAATTAAGATCTTCAGATGTTATAATTGCTGCGATTGGATCGCCAAATTTTATAACTTCAGATATGGTGAAACCAGGAGCTGTTATTGTTGATGTAGGGATTAATAGGGTAGAGGATAGCTCAAGAAAACGCGGATATCGATTATGTGGAGATGTTGATTTTGATGGGGTGAAAAACAAAGTGGGATGGATTTCTCCGGTGCCCGGTGGAGTCGGTCCTATGACTGTAGTTTCACTTCTTATTAATACTTTGAAAGCTGCCAGAAAAGAAGTTTATGAATAGTAATATTGATGCAATCTCTTTAAGCATTCCAAGTCATAACATTTCTCTGGATTTTATATACTTCTTATCCGATTATCCTCTATTAGGTATTGAAGAAAGAGAGGGTGTATGGATATCCTACTGGAATGTAGAAGATTGGGAAAATGTCTCTTCGCCTATTCTATTAAAATGTGAAGAGTTGGAATTATCTCCCATGGTTGAAACCATTCCCACAAAAAACTGGAATGAGGTTTGGGAGTCTGCTTTTCAAGAGGTTGAGGTGAGTGAATTTTGCAGAATTAGAGCTAGTTTTCATTCCAAAGATCCCAAGTTTGAGCATGAAATCACCATTGATCCTAAAATGGCATTTGGTACAGGCCATCATGCGACGACTTTTCAGATGATCGAAGGGATGCGGAACCTAAACTTCGAAGGGCAAAAGGTCTTGGATTTTGGCACCGGAACAGGTGTTTTAGCTATTTTGGCTCATCAGTTGGGGGCTAGTGATGTCATCGCCGTTGATAATGATTTCTCGGCATATGAAAGCACTTTAGAAAATGTGGAATTAAATTCCGCTGACCCCATTACAGCTTTGCATGGAGACTTACAAACTGTAAGCGACCATTTAGGATCTACTGATATAATTTTGGCAAATATTAATCGAAATGTATTATTAGATGTTTCCAAAAATTTGTCTTCCCTATGCTCTTCAGGCGCTTTGCTAGTAATGAGCGGTATTTTTGAATCGGACTTCCACCAGGTTCAGAAGGCATACGAAAGTGAGTGGAGTTTATTAAAAAGGTCCTCTAAGGATCAATGGCTATGTTTACAATGGAAGAAAAAGTAGTTCAGGGGAACCAATTAGAGAGCTGGGAAGTTATATAGTTAATAGGTTTTACCTATTTCATGGGGATGAATGCGCTATAGCTTTAATTAGCTATAGCGTTTTTTTATGCAGTGATCTCTTGAATCGCCCGATATACTTCCCGCATGGGAAGGCCTACGATATTTGTGTATGAGCCTTCAATTCTATTTATTTTATTATGTCCAATCCACTCTTGAATTCCGTAGCTACCAGCCTTATCATAGGGCTTGTATTTGGTGACATAATATTGTGCCTCCTTTTCAGATATTTCGTCAAAACTTACTTTTGAAATGACGGTTTCAGCATGTACTTTACCCTTATAGGAAAGGTGAAATCCAGTGTGTACTTCATGAGATTTTCCACTTAGTTCATTCAACATAGCCATGGAGGCATCGTAGTTTCCTGGCTTCCCCAAGACCTGATGTTCTAAAAGTACGACACTATCTGCACTCAAAATGAGTGGATCGGTACCGAATTTTTCTAAAGCGGCTTTTCCTTTCTCTCTCGCCAGGAACAAGGCAACCTTGTCATTTGCTAAATCATCACTGAAGGTCTCATCTATATTCAATGGTTGTATATCAAATGCATAGTCGGTTTCCTCCAATAAGTACTTTCTTCGGGGGCTGGCCGATGCCAATATAAATTTCATGCAACTGATTTTAAATGTGTTAGAATAATAGTATATAGAGTAACCCCAAAAGGATGAGGAATTTGATCCATTGATTTACTGTGTGGAAATGCGTCTTGATATTTGCCTGCCACAGGAGGAAAATAATTACACTCAATGATCCAATAAGACAAATACAGAAATATAAAAAATTAAACAAACTGACTTGATCGAAGATCAGGCTGCCCCAGGCCACAAAACCAGCCAGTAAGATGAATGCAAACAGTATGGCATAGATCTTTGCACGTCTGGGGCCGATGACAACCGGTAGAGTGACAGCTCCGGCTTCTTTATCCCCTTGAACCGCTTCGATATCTTTGACATATTCTCTTAAAATGTTGACACCAAAACAAAAAAAAGAAAAACTCCAAATCAGTTTGTGCTCCAGAGAATAAAATAAGGTAGGACGAAGTATGTTTTTCCACTCGGGTATTAGCAAGACCACTGGAATAGAAGCGACGAAAACAGAAACCATAATATTTCCTGTAAAAGGTAGCCTTTTAAACCATTTTGAATATGCCCATAAAAAGAAAACTACAAATGGGTAAGAAATAAATAGGCTAAGCCGCCCCAATTCGTAACTCAGGTATCCTGCAATTAAGGCTCCAAAGAGGACGAGAATGACATATATTCGATAGGTATCTTCAACGCTGATCCATTTACCAACTATTTGCTTTGCAGGCTTATTAATCTGGTCAACTTTCAAATCGTAGAGGTCATTGACTGCATTCCCGCCAGCTGCTATACAAACAGTGCATAAAACTAAAAGGAGAAAATGAAAAGTGTCCAGGTAGGGCGTATAGTTTAGCTCTACAATGACGGGGCGCAAAAGGGAGAACCATACCAATCCTTGGGTGAGTGCTATGAGCAACAAATTGGGAAACCGGACCAACCGCCATATGATATCAAATCCGGCCATAACTTATATTCCCCATTTTCCCTGAATCTTTAAAACTTTCTCTATGATATCCCGAACGCACCCTCTTCCACCGGCATGGGGACTAGTATACACTGATAGAGCTTTTATTTCTTCGGCCGCATCAGCAGGACAACAAGGGATGGCCACTTCCCTCATAATCTCTAAATCCGGCAGATCATCTCCCATATACAGTATCTGTGTGGGGTCCCATTGATTCGCCTGAATTATCTCTCGAAATACAGTCAGTTTATCCTCAATGCCCGTGTGGATATTCGATACGCCCAGTCGAGATAACCTCTTTCGAACTCCATCGGACTCTCCTCCGGTAATGATTAAAACGGAAAACTGTTGATGTAAAGCTGCTTTCAAAGCATAACCGTCTCTTGTATTCATCGTTCGCAAGAGCTCTCCATTTTCAGTTAAGAGTAAATTGCTGTCGGTTAATACACCATCAACATCAAAAACAAAGTGCCGAACATCCGCAAAACGATGGAGAACATTTTTGGTCATGTACCAGGAATTAAACGTGATAAAAATTCTACTCCAAATGTACGAAATAGAATGCGACATATGTTTGATGCCTCTGCATTCCTTTAGATGAAATAGTAATTTTTTCTCTCAATCCCCTTTCATTAATACAGATTGAGCGAGTGAGTCCATTCATCTCATCACGCTCAAAGAATGATGATTATCTTTGTCATTGAAGACCCGAATATATGGAACAGCAACCAAATGATACGAATCCAGGCTCCGGCCCTCAGACTTTCAAGTTTTTGGAGCTAAAAACCTACAATTCCACAGAATGGCTAATGGCCAACAGAAAAAAATATCGACAAGTGTTCGATTGCCAAAACACCACCTTTGTATTTGCGGAACTATCTCTCCGCAATGAATGGGCGGAGACTACCTATTGGCATGCTGAGGTCGAATTGATCTGCTATCGCCAAAAGGGAAAGCGAGAACAAGAGTTTTGTCGCATAACCCACTCTGAGAGAATTTCACCAAAGGATAGAATTGTCTATATCCGCGAAGGCTGGGGCAGCCATAAAAAATCACTCTGGCGCAAAGGAGTTTACTTTTGGAAGGCGATGATCAATGGTAAAGAAGTCGGTAAAAAGTACTTTTTTGTAGAAGATGGCGGGAAAGCCGATGAGTTTTTAGGAAATCCCTTTGTCGAACTATCCTCGGTAAAGCTTTTTGAAGGCCCCTATGACGATATTGCCGAAGAAGATAGAAAGTACCAACGCATATTTTCCGCTGATAAGACGCGCTACCTCTATGCCGAGATTGAACTGGAAAATATTCATAGTAGTCATTTGTGGCATTGTGAACTATTCGTCAAAATTTTTACTGCCTCAAGAGAACTTAAGGGGGAAGTAGTTCGCTTGAAAAAAGTGTGGAAAAGAGATGAATCCATTCAATTCGTCGTGGGATGGGGGAGTCAGGACCCGGGGTCCTGGCGAAAAGGAGTGTATTCTTTGGAATTGGTTTTTATGGATCAGGTGTTAGCCGTTGTACCTTTTGAGATGGGTGCCGACTTTGTCGAAGGCTTTAATCGAATCTACACGCCTGAAGGTGAGGTGCCCGTAGCCTTTGAACCCCAGGAGGATGACATGGAAAGTCTCTCCCAAGTCATGAGCCGACTGGATGCAATGGTGGGGCTGGCAGATATAAAAAGAAAAGTAAGGGAGCATGCGCAATACTTACAGTTTTTAAAACTGCGCTCTAGTCGCGGTTTTGCTGAAAAGAACAATATGACTCTTCACAGTGCTTTTCTGGGAAAACCGGGTACGGGAAAAACGACTGTTGCCAAAATGATGGGAAAAATCTACAGGAAAATGGGTTTCCTTGCGAAAGGCCATGTGGTTGAGGTGGATCGTGCAGATTTGGTCGGCGAGTATATCGGGCAAACAGCGCCTAAGGTGAGAGAAGCCATTGAAGAGGCCTCCGGAGGTGTATTGTTTATTGACGAAGCCTACGCTCTGGCACGAATCAATGATGACACTAAGGATTTTGGTCGGGAGGTGATAGAAATTTTAGTGAAAGAAATGACTCAACCCGACGCTGATTTTGCTGTCGTAGTTGCAGGTTATCCAAAGGAAATGGAATACTTTTTATCCTCTAACCCTGGATTTCGATCAAGATTCAAACAAGTGTTTCATTTCCCCGATTACCTTCCTCAGGAATTAAACGACATTGCTCTTCAACTCGCTGAAAAAATGGAAGTGAAATTGACTCAGGAGTCGCAGCAATTAATTGAAAAGAAAATTCTAGGCGAATACAGAACGAGAGACTATAGCTTTGGGAATGCCCGTTTCGTTGAGCAATTGATTGAAAAAGCGAAAATACAATTGGGACTCAGGGTAATGGCTGAGGCTAAAGTTGAACAAAAAGATAACGAATTCATTTCGACGATAGAGTCGGTTGATGTACAAAATATTGAACAAGATTCAACGACGACTATCGCGCGAATTCCACCCGATGAGGAACTTGTAGAAGAAGCACTGCAAGAACTCAGTCAAATGGTTGGCCTTCAGACTGTGAAAAGTGAAATCGACGATCTGGTACAGTTGGTGAGATATCATCACTCCATCGGAATTCCCGTGTTGAGTAAATTTAATCTACATACTGTGTTTGTAGGTAATCCAGGAACGGGGAAAAATACAGTGGCCCGCATTTTGGCGAAAATTTATCGGGGCCTAGGTATTTTGGAGCGCGGCCATTTGGTAGAGACTGATCGCCACGGATTAGTGGCCGGTTATATCGGTCAGTCGGCGATAAAAACCAATGAAAAGATAGAAGAGGCACAGGGCGGCGTGTTATTTATTGATGAAGCTTACGGTCTTCATTCTTCGAGTAATTCCGGCGGGGATTACGGAGGGGAGGTGATCGAAACTTTATTAAAGCGGATGGAAGATCAACGAGGGCAGTTTTTCGTCTTCGTAGCGGGTTATCCCAACAAAATGAAGAGCTTTTTACAGGTAAATCCCGGACTGAAATCTCGCTTTGACAAGACACTTTTCTTTGAGGATTATAAGCCTGAAGAACTCGGTGAGATTGCTCAAAGGATTCTACAGCAGGAGAAACTTACTATGACCCAGGAGGCAGATCTAAAGCTGAAGGAGTACTTTTATATCTCTTATCAGCAACGGGACCAGTACTTTGGAAATGCTCGAATGGTGAGAAGTTTGATGAAACAAGCTGTTAAGTTCAGAGCGATTCGACGATCAAAATCACCCTCCAATCAAAATAAATCGCTCATCTGGGGTGATGTCGAAAAAGCAATCAAAAGTTTGGATCAATTCGATTTTGATGGTTCGCGCATAGGATTCTAAGTGTCTTTTTACTAATTTTTTGGGCGTGCCCCCTCAATCGGCCTTTGGCCGGATCGGGGTCGGTCCCTTCCGGGGTTCCGTACTCGATACGAGGCGCCCCAAATGTGCGGCGCCTCGACCATCGCACCGCGCCGCCTGCAGCGTTGCGCCCTCCAGGCACCTCACGCTTTCGCCCTCCGGGCGATTTCCCATTGCTAATATTAGTGCTGTATCACGAGAGTAAGCACTCCCAAAAGGAACCTTATATTGACTGGAAGTAATGCAGTGGCTTGAGGTAGTGCCTCCTCGTGTAATAGATATATTGATTCTCTCCGGCATAGCCAGGCCAAATCATTCCATGGGTATAAAAGTCAACGGCCAAATTTGGGGATAAGGTATCTACGAGTTTGTTCCAGTTTTTGTGATGAATATTACTTGCATTAGGAGCGAGAATGTACCAAACACATTCGGCTGTAGTCATTTTTGTTAAGCTATCTATATCCCTTGTCGATAAATCTCTCAATTGTTGCTCGTGGATAACAATGAGATCAAAACGCTCATTTTCAGACGGCTGACTTAGTTCGGTAATAGAGGAAATATACTTTGCTCTCTCATTAGCACGAGCCATCACTCTGGAGCTCATCTTTTTTAACTCCTCATTAGAGTGCATGACTGTCAATGATTCCACTCCGGCCTTTTTTATGTATAGACTACAAAACCCGAAGTCCGTACCATATTCTAATACTCGACGAGTTTTAGAGAAAATAATGTGCCTGAAAATCATTTCGTGGATATTCCGTGATAGCTTTTTCCTCTTCAACTTGCGTTGCAATTCCAGACTTTGTTGATTGAACTGGGCAGGTGGTTTCAATAAGGATTGCTTATAGCGGTGAAGCGCAATAAAAGCGTAATATGTTCTGTTAGAGTCCAGAACAAAGGTGATATATTCATATAGGAAGGGAGAGTGCACTGAATACAGGGTTTTTGCCCTCCACCAGTGAATCAATCTCGATATAATAGAATATAATATAGGCATAAGCTATATCTCAAAAGTAACAAACCCGATTTATGAAACAATCTCTTCCAATAATTTTATTTTTATTCATAGGCGTCCTGCTTGGCAATACAACACTTAAGGCACAAAAATATAATTGGACCCTGGGACTTAGAATGGGTACTGAAATTGGCATGACTACTGTAGTCAGGGTAGCCAAGAAGTCATCATTGGAAGGCACGGTGCAATATTCAAACCTATATCACGCCACGCGACTGGGTGTCAATTATCGGGAACATTTAGGATTTTTAGGCCGCAGGTTTAATTTGTATATTGGAGGAGGGGCCGGGGCCAGTTGGTATCATTCCCAGGATGTCAATGTGGAAGATGTGACAAAGCCACATATGAATGGAATCTTTGGTTTGGAGGGCGTCATTGGCAAATTACACGTTTCATGGGATTTTAAGCCTGTATATTCTTTCGGTGGCCCCCGAGTATTTTATAGTGAAACAGCCTTATCTTTGCGTTACGTTATATTTAAAAAGAAATGGAGACCATTCAAAAAATTCAAAAAGAAAGAACCCTTCTGGGAACGAGTATTTTAGCCCTTTTATTGACGTGCTGTTCGCCGTGCCTGCTGGCACAGCCTGCGCCGAATGCATTCATAAGGGAATACGTAGCGGCCTGGAATCAAGGGAGTGGTGGAGTAGCCAGTGCAGTAACTGATGTCAATTTAGATGGATTGGAAGATGTGGTTCGCTTCAACCAAGCCAAAGAATTGCAGATTTTTCTTCAGTTATCCGATGGCAGTTTTGTAATGCATAAATCTTTCGATGCAGTAAATTTCACTCAATGGAATATATTGGGTATACCGATGAACAGCGATCGCTGGTTGGACTGGGTAAGCTCGGGCAACAGGTCGGGAATCAATTACTGGACTTCAGATTCTACCGGAAGCTATGAGTATCTGTTGGATTTTCGATATAGGTTCCTTGCTCAGGGTGCCAGTGCATTAGATATTAATGGAGATGGTAGTTTAGATCTGTTTTTTTGCAGTGATTACAGTGAAAATTATACTTTGAATTCATCGGGGCAATTCCCCTTCGACAGTGTTAATATGATTCCTCAGAGTCATCCGGATCCCGATTTTCGCGCCGGCAATTACGCCAGTGTTTGGGAGGATATCAATGGAGACGGACAGCCCGATCTTTATCTTTCGAAATGCTTTTCATTTGCTGTTCATCCTTCTGATCCCAGAAGGATTAATCAACTCTATTTGTCGCAAAGTGATGGAAGCTATAGGGAGTCGGCCCATGATTGGAATATCGCCGATTCTGCACAATCCTGGGCTGCTGCGTTCGCCGATGTGAATAACAACGGGCTAATGGATTTGTTGGTGATCAATCACGATGAACCCGCAGCCTTATACATGAATCGCGGAGATTATTATGAGCGCTCCGAAGCATTTGAGGACCTAGGCCTTCAGTTTCAAAGCATCCAGGTCATTGCGCAAGACTTTGACTGCGATGGATATGTTGATTTTCTCATTACAGGAGAAAAGGCAACGGTCCTCATGAACCAGAAAGGGAATGGCTTTATAGAGCGTCCTGAACTTTTGGGTCGTTATCGAACCTCTATTAGCTCCGCTCAAACCGGAGATTTTAACGGAGATGGATATTTGGACATTTATGCCACTCGTCACGGTCTGATTAATAACCCCAGTGGCCAGGATGATATTTTGTTAATGAATGCATTCACTTCCCAGGAAAATCATTTTATCCGCTTTCAAATAATCGACTCTACTCATTATAGTATGAGCGGAATCCAGGTGAAAGCGCGTGTATTTTCTGATTTAGGGATGCAAAGTAGAACTTTGAGGGTAGGAGAATCCTACGGCCTTTGCGGGTCGAACATTTTACATTTTGGTCTGGGAAATAACAGTTCGGTCGATTCCGTGGTTTTTGACTGGCCGAATGGTCGTACAGAAACTTATTTCCCTTCCTTGGTCAATACGACCTACCTCTATACTTCCGGAGTCGGTCTTAGGGCTGAGAAAGAAGTAGCGTTCTCACATTCATGTTTTGAGTTTGGAGATACCAGCCAAATATTAGAACTGAATGAGGATTCACCAGATTTGAGTATCTATCATAACGATAGAGAGATCAGCTTTGCTCAAAGCCAAAACCTCAATGAAACCGGCAGATATTTTTGGTTTGACCGCGATGCGTCCGGAGCCTGGATTAGAGCAAAAGCTTCTTTGCTTGCACCGGCAGCCCCACCGATCACTAATCTGAGTCATACGGGGAGTATTGCATTGTGTAATCGAGAACAGATTATGATTGAACCGCAGAATCATGAGAATTTCATGTATTGGAATACTGGAGATACTAGCCCGACCTTAAGGATCGATCAGGCAGGAATCTATGAGGCCGTTTTCAGTTCTTGTTCAGATACTTTTGTATCCGATCCGCTGGAAGTATCTGTACTTCCCGAAATACATCTAACGGTAGAAAATGATACTGTCGGCAAAGGGGAAAGAGCTATGCTGAGGGCAGATGGAGAGAATATTCGTTGGTATGAAAATGCCGATAGTGAAGCCGCACTGCAGGAGGGTAGTAATGTATTTATCATTTCTCAACTCGATAGAGACACAGCATTGTACGCAGAGAGCCGCGAATTCTTCTCCCGGGATGAGGTTTCTATTGGTCCTGTAATAGATGAAAATAACTTAAAAATTACGGATCCGTGGTTCTCTGCCGAGATTGAGTTTGCCGTGCAATCTCATTGCGAGCTAAAGCAAATATCAGTACACACGATCGATTCGGGTCGACGGGAATTTCAATTACTCAATGCATTGGGACAGGTAATTGAGAGGAAGACCTTCAATTTAGATAGTAATCAGGAGTATACTATAGACCTTGGGTGGGAGTTATTGCCTGATGCATTGTATTCTCTCAGAACAGGCGCAGCTATAAACTTTGAAGAATTTGAAGTTTTGGGTCCTCAATTGTACAGCATTGATTTAGGTAATTTTTCTTTCCCTTTCGGAGATGGTCAGCATATCACCATTACGGGAACAAATGGTGGCTTACAGGAGTTTTACTACTTTTCAAACTGGATCATTCAACCACCGTCGGATACTTGTATCAGTGAGCGGAAAGCCGTCAAAGGAATCATTGACTCGACCGTGAGTAGTCCGCAGGCTTTTGAGTTGCCCATTCGGGTATTTCCCAATCCGGCAAGTGATCGAATTACTGTAAAAGGGACAAAGCCAGGCGCTGGGACATTGATCATTCGCGATAGCTATGGAAAATTAGTGTACGAAAGTTCTTGGGATGGGATAAGTAAAGTCATTCCCTGTCATTCCTGGCCGAGCGGGATGTATATCTTGAGTGCAGAACAGGAGGGTGTCCATAACCGGGAAGTTTTCATTATTACACATTGATGGGGTAAACCCAGTAGTTTCTGTGAGCGCTGCGAAGTAGTGCACATCGGTATGCGGCTATTCTTTTACCAGGAATCAATGATTTTTCGGGAGGGTAAAAGTTATAAACTCTGAAGAATCCTTTGACCGATGTGCAGACCAATCCGCCGCAGGCGGAGAAGGGCCGAATGAATAATGAGCTACGTAGCATAGCGACCCGAAGGGCGCAGCCCGAGGGACACAGCCGAATAAAAAAGGAAAGAAAAAGATGAATGGAGAAAATCAAGGGTGGCTAGTCGGAATCGAACCGACGACCCCTAGTACCACAAACTAGTGCTCTAACCAACTGAGCTATAGCCACCATGATTTAAAAAAATGCGGAGGAGGAGGGATTCGAACCCCCGGTGCCCGTGAAGGCACGTCGGTTTTCAAGACCGGTGCATTAAACCAGCTCTGCCACTCCTCCGATCGAGCGACAAATATACATTAAATTTAGAGTTGGGCAAGAAAACTTTTAGAAAAAATTGCCCAACCTCGAAGCTGTGTATCTCGGTATAGCTATAATAGAAGTGAGAATGGGGGAGTGGGCAGTCAAATGATAAATTTGTATTATCTTAGACCGTGATGAACCACCAAAATAAGCACAAAGGCGAGTATGTCTAATGATCAAAAAAATGTAAAGCATTGGATCACCGGTTGTTTAAAAAATGACAGGGTATCGCAAAAGTTATTGTATCAGTATTATTTTGCTGAAATGGTGCGTATGATTGAGAAATATACTCGGGATAAGGATGCGGTGATTTCAATAGTGAACAATGGGTTTTTGAAAATTTTTAAGAACCTTGAAGCCTACGATAGAGATCGACCGTTCGGTCCCTGGGCTAAAACTTTGGTTTTTCGCGCATTAAGTGATTATTTCCGGACTAGTGATCCTCAGTCGAAGGTAGTGTCCTTATTTGACAAAGATGCTATTTCTGAGCAACCGGCCCTTGATCGATTATATATGGAGGACTTAGTGTTGCACCTCAACCAACTTCCTCCTACGACAAAAAAGGTTTTTATTCTCTATGCGATCGAAGGGTATAAACACAAAGAAATCAGTGATATCCTATCGATTAGTGATGGAACTTCAAAATGGCATGTATCGAATGCCAGAACGATTTTGAGAAAATATATTAGTGGTTTGAATGAGGGAGGTGTGTATGTCCAATAATCTTAAAAAACATCAATGGGAAGAGACAGCCTGGGAGCAAATGGAGCTTCTGCTGGATGATGAGTTGCCTGTAACTCCAGGCAAACCGTATAGCCGATGGTTATTTTCGGTACTTTTCCTTTTCATTTTAGTTAGTGGAGTGGTCATGCTTTTCTTGCCAGAGCCTGAAGTTCATGAGTTGGCTGCGGGTTCAATCAATACTGAGGAGCCGGTGGCTTATTCTATCGCGGCCGTCAATGTCAGTTCAGATCAGCGTGCGTATCGTTCCATCGGATGGCGTGATTTATCGAATGCTACCTTTCTAGATCGGGCTTGGGCTGTTTCTGTTTCACCTTTCGCCTCTTTGGAGTCTGTCAATTTCCATGGCAATTTCAGGGAAAACATTGAAGGAAATATTTTGGATCGATCAGATCGACAGCTTTCTGTCGCGAGTCTTCGGGTTTTAGATATTCCTTCTCTACAAAATATGTCATTCGATTTCGAAAAAATGAAATTGAATGATGCCGACTTCCCTCAAGCCATCGGTTCCATATCTTCTTCTCTATTTCAATATATCGAGGGAAATGGGTCTTACCTTACAGAAGGCCATTGGGGGGGCAGTTTTCATTATGGCTTAAAGATGAAATTATCGAGTCAATGGAGTGGAAGTATCGCCGCGGGATATCAGTATCATCGATTTTCCGGAATTCGTGGAGAGAATAACTATTCTGTGCCATTGGTTCTTCCAGATCCCGGTACGGAAATATTCGTACCCAATACTTCTAACGAGAACAATTCTTTTGATTTACCGGAATTGCATCCCAACCTCCATCAATTGGGTTTAACAGCTAAGTTGGCTTATACTCCCTGGAAAGATCAAGGAATTCAAATGGGTATGCTAGTTCGCGGACAGAGAAATATGTATCATATAAACCCCGAAGTCGTAAATAGTCCCATGCGATTCTCTTATCGAGATTTAAATACGACAAAACAACAGGATGATTGGTCCCACTATAGCTTGAGTTTAGGTGCCGGATTGTCCTATGCGTTGAATCCCCGATGGGAAATCCATTCTCGAGCATTTTATACCAACAACTTTATTGGATTAAAGGGGAAGCCGACCTTTATAGTAGATCATCTCTGGTCAGCTGAATGTGGCATTCGGATGTACTGGTAACTCTCATTGAGAAAGAAATTATAGGTGTAGTCTACTTTTTTTCTCCAGCAACTCATCTTCAGTTTCTTCTCGGTCGGGGTCCGGCACACAACAATCTACCGGGCATACCGCAGCACATTGCGGCTCTTCATGAAAACCGACGCACTCAGTACACTTGTCAGGAACGATATAATATAAATCGTCGTCCACGGGTTCCTGCTGGGTGTCAGCATCGACTACTTTACCGTCCTCTAGTTTGTAATCTCCTTTTACGGTATTTCCATCTGAAATCGCCCATTCAATGCCACCTTCATAAATAGCATTATTGGGGCATTCAGGTTCGCAAGCACCGCAATTTATACATTCGTCTGTGATAATGATGGCCATAATGATTCTATTTGGTTACAAAAGTCCTACTTTTGTAGCTAACTAACAATAATGCCGATGCGAAGTTTCATAAAAACTTTTTTATTCTTGACTTTGAGCTGGATTTTCTCATTGAATATTTCCGTAATCGAGGCCCAGGTGGTCTTTGAAATCAATGATTTTAAGGCGGAAGAAAAAAGCTTAAGCACGGTAGCGGGTGCTCAACTGTTTTCAGATTACCTGAGATTGACCCCAGCCAAGATCAATCAAACGGGCGCAACCTGGTACAAAGAGAATAAGATCAACATTAACGATGGCTTTTTTACCGAATTTGAATTTAGGATTATCAATGTTGACGGCACTCATGGTGGCGGTGATGGTTTTGCTTTTGTGATACAGAATCAGAGTCCTGAAGTGGTTGGTGGAAACGGAGACAATATTGGATATAAAAAGTTGGATCGCGCCTTAGCTATTGAGTTTGATATTGTGCAAGACATCGGTGAGGAAAGTGCTAATCACGTCTGTCTTTCCTTCTATGATCCAGAAATGGGATATTATAGAAAATACGCAACTGTCCACGCGATACCTGAGTTGAATGATGGGGAATCACATTTTGCCCGTGTGGAATATCGAGATGGTCAGTTGATTTTTTATTTGGATAGTTATTTATTCCCGATATTAACCGTTCGGTTGGATATAGCAGACCGGATTGGGTCGACGGATGGTTTTGGATGGGTGGGGTTTACCTCATCTACCTCAGAAGCCTATGCAAATCACGATTTGTTGAGCTGGAGCATGGGAGCTTACAATCCCCCTCCAAAAGATATCGATGAAGACAAGATTGAAGTGAGTGAAAAAGAGGAAGTGATCGTAAAAAATAGAAAGCTGACAATCAGCATATGGGACGATGATATGCTTGATCAGGACACGATTTCTATTAAAATCGGCGATGAGTGGATTTTGACAGATTATGAAGTCCAAAGGGATAAAAAGGTCATTCAATACACACTAAAAGGATTTTCTAGCGACATGGTTATGTATGCGCATAATATGGGCTTGATTCCTCCGAATACAGCAGCTATAGAAGTAAAAGACGGCGATAAAAAATATCGCTTCAATATGAAGGCTGATTTAAATTCTTCTCAGTCTATCCGGTTTAGATATCAAGCCCCTGAGTAACTACATTGGATTTCTTATTGCGATGTATGCTGTTCACTTAACAAATCTACCTTAAGGTATATCGCTAAGGCTTCAATAGCCATATTTTTGTAGTTCAATTCATTTAGCTGGAGCGACTTAGGGAGTTGGATATTCCTTTTCTCTGTGAGTTCCGCTCGTTCAATAAATTGGAATATTATTTGAATCATTTTTGAGTAGCGATCATAGTCATCGACAATTGGAATGGGGTGCATTTCCATAGCCTCGGCAGCTCGAAAAAATATTTCTGAGTGATAATACGCCCAATTACCCGGTTCGTGTGCGCTTAATAATAAGGCCGACCAACTAACATCCCAGTAACTGGAAGTGAGAATATCTCCGGGATGATCCTTTCGATAGGCCTTTATGAGTTCTTCGCCCATAAATTGAAAAAAGTCAATTCTATCATTGATCGATTTTCCATCGCGAAATAATGCAGCTATGGCATCCTCTACCCATTGAGCATCGTATGCGCTAAGTATTTGGAGCATTTCCACAGGACGATAACGACTTTTTTTCCAAAGTCTGCGTGTGTATTTACTTTGAAAGGTATATTCTATCACTTCTTTGAAAGATCCTGAGGTTGCTTTCTGCCACCGATGAGGATATTCGAATAAAACATCTACGGTGTCCTTATTTTGAGTAATGGCATTACTATATTCATCGATGACATCACGAATGACTGTTAGCTTCATATAATGGGAATCTTATCCAACCCGAAAAGTGGTCGCGCAGTATAAGGCGATCAATAAATTTTCCTAAAAACGTACCATCAATCCACCGAGAACATTTCGTCCGATGATGGGATAGTTGATCCATTGCTGTCGGGTATTATTTGTTGCATTATACACATGCACGAAAGCACCCCAATGCTCCGAGAAGAAGTAATCTGCTCCAATACTGATATCGAACAAACCATCGAGCTGTTCTATTTCATCCAGATTTGATCCCGAAATAGCAGACACTCCATTTTGATATCTCAAATCCAACCAGATGGTGGAAGAAGGGTTAAAAATGGTGTATTCTGTTCGGAGATTCGTTGTAAATGTGGGTAAGTGAATCGGTTCTTCCAGCTGGTCTAATTGAACGAACTTTTGACTCAGATTAAGTGAAGTTGTGAGTTTAGGAGTAACTGGGTAGGAAGTGTAGAGAGAAAGCTCCGTAATGGAACCATCATCGAATAGGGTAGCAAAAAACCGAGAGTCATAACCACTGAAATCAGTGGTGTAGGGGCCAAAAAAGGCCAATTGGTTGACTTGCTGATAACTAGCAGAGAATTGATAGGTCAATTGTTGCATCCTGCCCTTCACCCCTGCAAATATGTCAAGAGACCACGTATTATTAAGTGGCGAAAGTGAATCGGGACGATAGTACGGATTACGAAGCGTCAAATGATGAAAACCCTGTGCCTGGACATTACCACTCAGTCCGGCAAACGCAACCAGTTTTTGGTCCATGAGTGCAAATTGAGCCATCAATTCGGGATAGAGAATATTCTCTTCTCCAGCTTTGGCCCAAAACACACCTGCTTCCACTGACCATCGGTTGGCCTGATAAGTGTAGGTGGGACGCAAAATGAAATTATTCAGTTCCTGGTTTTTGAAGTTCTCCCAACTGAGAAAATCTGATTCAATGTCCAGATTAAAAATATTCTTCTCATTGATTTCCCATCGCAGAACACCATCAAGTGCCGTTAGATTCTCATTCGACTCTAAATTGTCGCTGTAATTCCTGTAATTAAAGTCTACACCATAAGAAAACCCCCAGGAAGTTGCCTCCGGTGAGAATACTGCTAAGTTGGTTTGCCATGTTGAAAAACGTCGGGCAGCATCTTCTCTAGAAAAGCTATCAATTTCACTGTCATATCCATAAAGATCATTGACATTAAATGTGTATTGAAGCCCTCCTTTGACAGCCAGTAAATCGTGGAATTGATACTGTCCTCCTAACTGAAAATTTGTTTCGCTTAAGAATTGGTTTTCTACATTGTTTCTATTGTCTACCCCATAGTGATTTGCATCGATAAAAAATCGGTAGTCTTCCCCGCTGATGGTAGTATTAAAGTTCCCTAAAGGACTATTAGGTATTCCGTAGCCTGCCAGGGCATAGGTTGAGTAAGCCGGAATAGATTCTGACCTGGGTACGCCGATGGCACGAATTTTAGGTGAATTATAATCGTAATCAAGGATACGCTCCTGAATTATAAAGTCGTATTCCAGTTGCGTAGTATCAAAGGGTGGTAACTGTGGAGCCATTGACAGGCGTTCCGCTTGTTCCAAACGCGCATCGAAATCTTTAACTACCTGTACTTGTTCAGAAGGCAGTTCGGTCTGCGCATGTATTGAACCTGCAAACAGAAATAAAACTAAGCCCACACAAAATAACTGGTGGGACACATGCAGTAATTTATTCATCTTCAAGTGCTTTTATTTTTTCTAATTTCTCATTGGCTATTTTTTGAATCTCCTCAGATTCGCCAAAATTCTCTAACACGGCCTCTAAGGCCGCTTTTGCATTAAACAAGTCCTCTTTCTCAACTAAAATATCTGATAACAGAATTAGGGATTGAGCAACCCAGTATGGATAGCTTGAACTCTCCTTATAAGCTTCCCGGCTTAAGGTCTCTGCGAGCTCCAATTCATTTTGGAGGTAATATATTCTAGCAATGAGATATCTAGCTTCTGCCGTTTCCTCATTGTCGCTCAATCGGCTCACTTCATTAAAGGAATTCAGGGCCTGATCCCATTGTTCTTTATCAAAAGCCAACTTGCCTCTATAAAACATAGCCGATGCTTTTTCGTCGTTTGAAGCATTAGTGTTTTCAAATACATCATTGGATAAAGTCTTCACCGCTTGGTCATTTTTCGAACGGTAAGCTGCCTCCAGTCCGCCCAATTGAGCTTCCAGGCGATCTTCTTCTGACTGAGCCACCTTGGCCCAACGGGAATAATACTCAGTTGCCTTTTTGAAGTCCTGGGTGTGATTATAAGCAATCACGGCAGCCTTTTTACAGGCAGAAGCATAATATTGTGAAGGTCCTCGGTTCACCACTTTTTCATAAGCAGGCAATGCCTCCGTGTAGGAGCCTGTGGCGAGGTATGATTCCCCCATTCTAAATGAGGCTGTGAGCGCATGAATTCCCCGTGGGAACTGCTTGAGATAGTTCGAGTAAGCCTCCGCAGCTTTTCCGTAATTCCCATTCTCATATTGTGCCTCGGCAGCCTTAAAGCTCAGTGAGTCTTTACTTTCAGATCCCAGGGATACCCCACTTTTCTCTTCTAAAAAAGTAACATATGCTTCAGGGTCACCCAGATCCTGAACATAGATTTCTTCAATGCCTGTCATGGCTTCAGTCGATTGGGTGGCCGTTGGGTTTTTATCAAATACGGCTTTATAATAATTTAAAGCCGTATTCACATCTCCCAAATTATACGACAATAATCCCAGTCGCAACAAGCCATCGACAACTAACTCAGAGGTTGCTTCGTATTCAGTGACCAATCTATTCAGCGGCTTTAGTGCGTCACTGAGCTGTCCCATTTCTGTATAGGTGACTCCCATTTCCAAGAGTGCATTATCGGCATACGAGCTGTTGGGATACTCGTTTACTAATTCCGAAAGCACCTTGATTTTCCTCTCTCGTTGTCCTTTTAATCCATAAATAATGGCCTTTTGATAGGCGGCATAAATAAAACCGCTACTTCTGAGCTCTATCGCCTTATCGTATTCTGAGATCGCACGATCATAAGAGTTGGCCTTGAACAAACAATCTCCATGTCTCATCAAAGCATCACCATAGATATTCTGAGTAATATATCGATTTTTGATGTTGACCCGGTTGGTGCGAATGGCTTGTGAAGATGATGAAAAATAAGATTCAGCCTGAGAAAAATTGTTCTTCTTAAAATAGTTATATCCAAGTGTATAATTCGCCATATAAGGCGAAGAAACCGGGGGGAGGGAATGAAGACCTTCGGCAATTCTCAAATAGGACAAAAGTACAGTTGTACTTTCATCATACTTCCCCATTCGGTGTAAAATATCTCCTTTCCAAAAAGTAGCCTGTGCTAAGAGGTTCTCATCCTGTGGGTTCATAAGTGACTTTTCCAACATCTCTAAAGCAGATTCGTAATCAGTACTCTGAAAAAACTGAGTGGCTTTATAAAAAGTGATTTTCTGAAAAGCTTTTCGCACGTCAGCGGACGGATTATCCATTTTTTCAATCGTAGAGATAGCCTTATCGTAATCCCTGGTCTTCAAAAAGAGATCGGATAGTATTTTTTGAGCTTCCTGATGATAGTCACTTGAAGGTTCAATCTCGTTGAGTGCATTGACTGCTTCGCGATCAAAGCCCATTTCTGCAGATAGCTTTCCGTAATTAAAATTTGCCTCCACAGCAACTTCAGGATCATCGCCCCGACGGGCTGCATTCGCAAAGGCATTTCTCGCGGACTCTCTTTGACCTAATTGCAAATAACAATCGGCCAAATACAAATTGGCATTTTGGCCTCGATTATTATCCTCATCTGAAACTCGTTGAAAGGCAGAGATCGCTTTTTCGTAGAATCCGGTTTTATATCGCACAAAAGCGAGTTGATAGTAATCATCCGCAGTCATCCGATTCCTTTGGCTATAAGCCTCTAAATGAGGTAAAGCCAACTCATACTCCCTGTTCTGAATATAAGATAAGCCTAATACATAAGCAATTTTATCCTTTTCTTGAACCTGAGGATCTTCTAACTGATCGGGTGAATATTCAATCACCTTGTCATACTGTCCCATTTCATAATAAATTTGACTCAAATAAGAGGGCAGGAAACGACTGTATCGACGTGATTGTTCTATTTTCTGAAAATAGGGCAAGGCCGCAGAATAATTGTCCTGCTCGTAATAACTCATGGCCAGATAATAATTTGTCGGATAGTAATATTCACCTTGCACATTAGATATGGAGTTCAGCTGACCCCGAGCTTGAGTATATTGACTTTGGTTAAATAAGACATATCCTTTTTTAAATAAAATCTCAACTCGCCGATCCTCCGGGATATCATTGACGCGAACTCGGTCATAATAATTATAAGCCTCTTGATAATTACGCTCATTAAAATAATAGTCGGCAATTTCAATAATCGCATCCATCGTCAGCGGATCGGGCGAATATTTTTGCACGAATTTCAATATCAACTGTTCTGCCTCCGGACGATTGAGTTTGACAGAGGCCAAGGCTATATAATAATCTGCCTGAATGAGTTGCCGATCGATCGTTGGGTCTTCTACATTTTGCGTCTGCTCTAGAAATACCTTAAACTCATGGATTGCCTTATCGTAAATGCCCTGCCGAAACAATTGCTCAGCCTGTTCATAACCAGACAGCTCTCCACTTTGGCTATTTGGCAGTTGTGCAGTAATTTGAACCACGTAAATGAAAAGACAAAAGACTACAAGTGCGATATTTTTCATGAAAACCATATTTTGCGTCCTGAGGTTATATATTGTTGTGAAATCACTCTAGATCTTCCCCCAATGAAACGAAGAGTTTCTTCCTAAAGCGAAGATACAAATTAACGATTTAAATGATATGATATTTCATTATCCTTATACAAAAGCAATGATTTAATCACATAGTCGCTTCAAATTGAAGCCGGTAAATACATCGAAACGTTCAGTATCAGGACTTAAAATAATGTAGGGCCAGGGATAGCCAGCCAAGAATGAGAAACAAACCGCCAATTGGAGTTATCGGACCGATCCAGGCGAGAGGTATAGAAGTTAGGTGTGCAGTCGACAGAAAATACAATGAGCCACTGAATAACAGAATTCCCAAAATGAAAAATAAAGCACTCAATTGAGCCCATCGGTTGTCTTCTTTCACTACGCTTATCGCGTATAGTCCGGCCAATACGTGGGCTAAATGATAGATAACAGCTGTCTCATATGATTTCTCTTGATCAACAGTTAAATGTTCTTCTAAGCCGTGAGCTCCAAAGGCACCTAATATGACCGCTGCTGCTCCCAATATACTTAGGCTAATTGTTATAGTTTTTTGTGCTGGGATGGACATTTCATTAAATTTTATAGCTTCTGCTGTAAAATTACACAACATTTTCTCAATCAGAAGGAGTGGGTCTAAATATTCTGTTTTTAGTAAATATAATCTTTTGGGCGTGCCCCCTCTGACTGCTCTCTAGCTAGTGCCATATATACTATATAAGTAGTGAAAAGTTGCAGCAGGTTTTGGTTCAGACCAATGCCAGTTCTGCATGAACTTAGTGGAAATGGCACTAGCCTAACATGTTTATGACCCTGGTAAAATTAGAATTTCTGATCCGTATAGGTTCGTCGTCATCGGGGTCGGTCCCTTCCGGGGTTCCGTACTCGAACGAGGCGTCCCCAATGTATTGGTACGCCTCTTATCTCGCACTGCACCACCTGCGGCGGTGCACCCTTTAGGCACCTCACGCATTCAGGCGCCTTTCTACCTGCTGTTATATTATATTCTTCATAACATTGAAAGGCTCAATCTTTTAGGCTATACGGGTAATGCTATAAAAAACGAAGGAAGAACATGAAGTAATTCCTTCATTATGAGAAGGGTTTCATTCGATTTTCTTTGATGAGGAGGAAACCATTGCCATAAACCTAGACTTCTTTACCCTTAAGGCAATGGATGTAATGGAGACTCCGCTAGAGCGCATTATTGGTGCATTGGTTTACAGGGTGCCATTCACCATTATTTTTCGTCTTTTTTTAAATCCCAGTCAATAGGAGAGTAGCCCTCTTGTAAGAGTAATTCATTCGCTTTGGAAAAATGATTGCAATCGATAAATCCAGTTCTGGCCAGGGGAGAGGGATGCGCAGCTTCCAGCACATGATGCCGGGTTTCATCAATGAGTTTACGCTTACTTTTTGCGAAATTGCCCCAAAGTAGAAAAACAACACCCTTCTTTTGTGCTGAAATTTTTTTGATAACGGCATCGGTAAATTGTTCCCATCCCTTTTTTCGGTGAGAAGCCGCCTTGTTTTTTTCTACCGTGAGAATAGCATTGAGCAAAAATACGCCTTGACGACTCCAGTAACTCAGATCGCCGTGATCCGGAGGCTCGATATTTAAATCCCGCTTGAGTTCTTTGAATACATTTCTAAGTGAGGGAGGGATTCTGCAATCTCTTGGAACAGAAAAACTTAAACCCATAGCCTGCCCCGGCCCATGGTAAGGATCTTGTCCCAGAACAACTACTTTTACCTTGGAGAAGGGTGTGTTTTCAAATGCTTTAAAAATTAGTGGCCCCGGTGGATAAATGGTCCGGTCTTTCGTCTGCTCACGGAGAAAACCGGTAAGTTCCTGAAAATACGGTTTCTGAAACTCTTCTTCTAAAACCGATTTCCACTCCTCGTTAATTTGAATTTCTGTCATAAAAACGAATATAGTGTGAAATTTTCAAAACCTCGAGATTAGCACTCTTTCTGATATTCTGAATTCCTCAATGCACGAAAAGTGTCATAAAATTTTAAGCCAGTATTTCTAACATTGTGAATTAGAAGATGCCCTGGCCAGGAATGATCTTCTGTATAATCAATGGAGAGTGTACTTTGTCGATAATTCTATTAAAATCTTGTTTTCATGGAAACAAAATTTCAAACGAATTTTTCTACTTCTACACTCCAATAACTATATCAATTTCTAGCCTGGAATAAATGGGATCTAGAACATTTTAGAGATTTTTTCTATTTTTAAGCTTGTAATCCATCAAAAATATCGAATATGAAATTGCTCAATACCATTTCCTTTATTCTTTTGTCTCTGCTTTTCAGCGGTGTCATTGTTGCCCAGGACGAAGAAAGTGGGAATGGAGATAAGGAAAGTGATAAAAATAAGGAAAAGTCTTATTCTGATATCATTACAGATAAGGCTGAAACTACTGAGGGGTTGTGGACCACGCATAAGGTGGCGGATAAATACTATTTTGAAATACCGAAGGATGTTTTGGAAAAAGAGATCCTTGTTGTAAGTCGAATTAGCGGGTACGTTAAAGACTTATCCTTTGGGGGAGCTGGCATGAAAACCCGCCCACAGCAAGTTATTCGATGGCAATATAAAGATGGAAAAGTTCTTTTACGTTCTGTTTCTTATAATAGCGTAGCCAGTTTCGAAAAACCGATCTACGAATCGGTAAAGAACAATAATTTTGAACCGATCATTGTCCGATTAGACGAAGCGGCGCAAAGCGAAGATTCTACCTCTGTGGTTGTGGAAATCAGTTCTTTGTTTACTACAGACATTGCCATGATTGGCGCTTTGAGTGACGGCCAGAGAAAAAAGTTTGGAATCAGTTCTCTTGATAAAGGACGATCCTTTATTGAGAGTATGCGCGCATTTCCCGATAATGTGGAAGTGCGCCATGTTTTGACTTATACGGGGAAAGACCTCCCGGATAATCAGATTACGGGAACGCTATCAGTAGAAATGAACCAGTCTTTTGTCATTTTGCCTGAAGATCCGATGACCCCTAGAATATACGATCCGCGAGTGGGTTACTTTTCCTTGCGGCAGACCGATTATGGACTGGATGAACAAAGAGCTAAGGACCGTCGATACATTACTCGCTGGCGGCTCGAACCAGTAGATGAAGAAGCCTATTTGGCCGGTGAATTAGTCGAGCCTAAAAAACCTATTATATACTACATTGATCCCGCAACGCCAGATCAATGGAAGCCTTACATTAAGCAAGGAGTTGATGATTGGCAATCCGCTTTTGAGAAAATTGGATTTAAAAATGCTATCATGGGCAAACTTCCTCCGTCTAAAGAGGAGAACCCTTATTGGAGTCCTGAAGATGTTAGATATTCAGTAATAAGATATGTAGCTACAGATATTCAAAATGCGATGGGACCCCACGTGCACGATCCTCGGACTGGTGAAATAATTGAAAGTGATATCATTTGGTATCACAATGTCATGCGACTCTTGCGCAACTGGTTTTTTATCCAAACAGCCGCAGTTAACCCGGAAGCGCGATCTACACAATTCGACACGGAAGTCATGGGACAGTTAATTCGATTTGTATCAGCTCATGAAGTGGGACATACTTTGGGATTACCTCATAATATGGGAGCCAGTTCCGCTTATTCGATTGACTCACTTAGGTCACCCGGATTTGTACAACGCATGGGTGTTGCACCCTCTATTATGGACTATGCTCGGTTTAATTACGTAGCTCAGCCACAGGACGAGAATGTAGGACTTTTTCCGGTTATTGGACCCTATGACGATTGGTCTATTCAATTTGGATATAAGTACTTCGGGAGTGATTTGACAGTCGAAGAGGAAAAAGACCTTCTTCATTCCATGGTTTTGGAGAAGGCAGATAATCCGATCTATAGATATGGTCGACAACAGGGTAAAGTCACCGATCCCAGTGCGCAGACCGAAGACTTGTCTGACGATGCTGTAGAGGCCAGTATTTTAGGTATAAATAATTTAAAGATTATCATGGATAGCCTAAATCAATGGTCCACTAAAAATGAAAGGACCTACGAACAAATGGAAGAATTATATGGGCAGGTGATTGGTCAATTTAGGAGATATATAGGTCACGTTTCCTCTCATATTGGCGGCGTATATGAATACGTGAAATCTACAGAGCAAGAAGGCCAGGTTTTTCATGCGGTTTCAGCTGCAAAACAACTCGAGTCTATGAGCTTTCTACAATCTGAAGTCTTTGAAACACCGAATTGGTTGGTGAGACCGGAATATCTCAATCTTTTCGAAAATAGTGGTATTGTTGATGATATTCGCCAGGCACAAACTTCCGCGCTCAAGGGCATTCTGGATGATGACCGACTCTTTAGAATAATGGAACAGGAGATTTTACATGAGGATGCTTACAGCCTTAGGCTGCATTTTGAGTACCTCCAAAAACAGTTGTTTAGAGAGGTAGAGGAAGGCAAAGCAATTGATCTTTTCAGAAGAAATTTGCAGCGTGTCTTTATTACTATACTTGGAGAATTAATTCATGAAGATAGCTCTGAAGCTCAGTATTCTGACATTAAGGCGCTCTCTCGAAGAACTCTGGAATACTCTGAAGAGCGGCTCAATAAAAGACTGAAAAAACAGGAAGATGAGGTCTCGAAGGCACATTGCATTGACCTTATGGAAAGAATTGACTCCATATTTGAAAAGGAGGATTAGTTTCAAGTTGGACTTGAGGAGAATATTTATTCGCTCTTGAGATGTAACAAACCCTTAAACTCTTTTTCATTCAATTCCCGATAGTCTCCAGGCTGAAGATCCTGAAGACTAATATCCTCAATGGACCATCGACATAATCGAAGAACCGGAAATCCAAAATGTGCACACATTTTGCGTATCTGACGATGTTTGCCCTCGTCTAAGGTCATGGAAATCCAGGAAGTCGGAATATGCTTTCGCTCTCGGATGGGCGGCTTTCGCTGGGGGAGTGGGGAGTCCTGAATTAGTTTACAGCCTAGTGCGCATACCTGATGCGTTTTCTTTTTCGTCCTAATAATATGTGGCGAACATAAATTCGTGCAGAGCTCATTAGATGCTGTTCCTTCGACTTGTACCCAATAGGTTTTCCGATGATTTTCTTCTGGAGAAAGAATCGTTTGTGTTAAAGATCGCTCATTGGATAATAGCAATAATCCTTCGGAGTCTTTGTCAAGTCGCCCAATTGGGTATACATCCTTCTCTACGGAAAGATAATCTTGAAGCGTACGATGTCCCTTCACCTCTTGTGTGAATTGACTTAATACGCCAAATGGCTTGTAAAACTTGTAGTACTTAAACATTGAATAAAAAATGGATGATGTCACCGTCCTGAACGATATATGATTTACCCTCTATCTGCATTTTTCCTTGATTTTTAACGGCTTGCTCTGATCCCAGATTTACAAATACATCGTACGGAATTACTTCAGCTCTAATAAAGCCTTTCTCAAAGTCACTGTGTATGACGCCAGCGGCTTGAGGGGCGGTCCATCCTCTTTCTATCGTCCACGCGCGTACTTCCTTCTCGCCAGCTGTAAAATAAGTGATGAGATTGAGCAATTCATACGCTTTTAAAATTAAACGGTTCACGCCTGGCTCTGTCAAGCCCATTTCTTCTAAAAACATTTCTCTTTCTTCCTCCTCCTCTAATTCTATGATTTCCTCTTCAATGTTGGCGCAAATCAATAACATGCCGGCATTCTCACCATCAATCGCCTGGGAAAAAGCTTCTGTGTGTTTATTTCCACTCACCACACTCCCTTCATCGACATTACAGACGTATAAAATCGGTTTACTCGTCAGCAACATCATTTCGTGCAGCAACTCTTGGCCTAATTCGTTTAAGGATAATGATCTCGCAGGCTGTTCGTCGTTGAGGTGATCTCGAATTTGCTCTGCAATGGAAGCTCGCTGTAAGTCCTCTTTATTAGCACTTTTCGCTGCCTTTTTCAATTTCTCCAGCCGTTTCTCTACTGTTTCTAGATCCTTCAAAATCAACTCAGTATCAATGATTTCCTTATCCCGAACAGGATCTATATTTCCGTCAACATGAACTACATTATCATCGTCAAAGCATCGAACGACATGCAAAATGGCATCAACTTCTCTTATGTTCGCCAAAAACTGATTACCCAATCCCTCACCCTTTGATGCACCTTTAATTAAACCAGCAATGTCTACGATTTCGACAGCTGTAGGAATAGTCTTCTGGGGTTTGACAAGGCCTGCCAGTGTATCTAGTCGAGAATCCGGAACAGTAATAACTCCCACATTCGGATCCTTTGTAGCAAAGGGGTAATTGGCAGCCAGCGCTTTTGCCTCTGTCAATGCATTAAATAATGTCGATTTTCCCACATTGGGAAGTCCTACGATTCCACACTGTAATCCCATAATTTTCCGCTTTCGTTTGGTCGGCAAATATACACCGATTTACGTTCATCTGTAATTCTCGAACCGCTTTATCGCGCAAGTTGATTTGATGTTACTCAATTCTATATCTTTGTAAGAAAACCCATTGAATTATTTAGGTCATCTAGCATTTTCTCCCCACAGACCCGTTATTATGGCAGCTAATCTAGCGGCTGATTGGATGACTTTGAAGGAAATCTCCCAATTA
>Ga0136604_1000046_pt1 | contig 70610 bp, 62 predicted proteins | sample AntRauFillE10628_FD_104928 | JGI IMG/M metagenome (GOLD analysis project Ga0136604, IMG submission 104928) | Saline lake microbial communities from Rauer Islands, Antarctica - Metagenome Filla E10 #628 | ecosystem: Environmental > Aquatic > Non-marine Saline and Alkaline > Saline | place...
ACAACAGAGTCTTCGTCCATCATCACACTTTGAAAACGACCATAAGGACAAGCGATGATACAAAACTGTTCTCTAAACCATCCAAAATCAAAAAGAAAAAGCCCGGTGAAAAACAGCATTGCACTAAAGGAGCCGAGATTCTCATAGGGAGTTTGAAGAGAGGCCTGAAGTAGCTCTCTTGTGCCAACAAAGTAACCTAAGAAGGAGTGGGAAAGGTGGAGTGAGACAAGAGTGAAAAGAAGCCATTTGAGACTTTTGAGAGAGAGATTCTCAAAGTTCCACGGTTTTTGATCTCGTTTCTGCCTTTTTCTCGCAGACCCCTCAACCCATCTTTCAATCTTAGAATAGACTCCTTGAATAAAAACAGTTTGCGGACAGGCCCAACCACACCACACTCGACCAAGTAGGGCTGTGATGAGCCCCATCAAAAGCACAAAGCCCAAGAGGATAAAAAATAAGAAAGGAGCATCATGGCCAAAAAAAGTGTGGCCAAAAAAAATAAACTTTCGGTTGATAATGTCTAAGAGAATGACCTGCTGACCTTGGAAATGAAACCAAGGCAAGACCATAAAAACAAAGATGAGAATTGCATAGACGGTTTGTCTTCTTCGTTTCCAAGGTCCTTTAACGTCTTCAGGATAGAGGTAGACTCTGTTCCCTAGCTCATCAGTAGTCGTGAGTCGCTCACTCAAATTTTTCTCCCTCCGGTTCTTTTCCTTCGATATTTGTCCCTATTATTTTTTGATTAACATAGGCGGTGACGGCCATAATTTCTTCCTTACTTAAGATTTCACCCCAGGCCGGCATACCATTGTCTTCGTAGCCTTCGACCACCATGTTGTAGATGAATTCGGTCTCACCATCACCATGAATCCAGTAGGCGTCAGTTAAGTTTGGACCAATGTCACCTTGCCCTTGATCGAGGTGACAAGCGGCACAGTTCATCTCGTAAACTTCGGTACCCATTTCAACTGCATTATTCTCTGAAACCCAGTTTTCAAAGTAAGTTACACTGAAGCTTGAAAGATTGGATGCCATTTCAGCTTGTGCCTCTTGGAGTTTTGCCAAATCTTTTTCATAGACATCTTGGATGCTCGGTCCACCCATGAGGCCGTAGTAGAGAACATAGGGGATCGAAAAAAGGATTCCCCCATAAAATGTCATTTTCCACCAACTGGGCAAGGGGTTATCAAGTTCCTGAATTCCATCATAGTCGTGATCTAGAAGAATTTCTTCTTCGCCTTCTAGCAAGATATTTTTATTCTTATCACTCATGAGCGCTTCTCCTCATCGCTAAAGGGTAAACTTTCGGCATGTTTATAAACTTCAGATGAATCTTTTCGAAAGACCCAAATAACCATTGCGACAAAAAAGAGAACAAAGCCCATCATGACTAGAGTAGGCATGAGTTCGTATGGAAAATTTTTGAGTACATCTTTAATCATTTTCCACCTCAATTTTCTCTTTTTTAATATCGGTGCCAAGTCTTTGGAGGTAGGCGATCAAGGCCATGATTTCTTTATCTTTAATCTTTCCTTCTACGCCTGATTGCTTGAGACGATCAGCTATTTTCTTGGCCTGGGCCTTGGCCGACTCTTTGGACGTCGCAATGTCTTCATCAGAGTAGGGCACCCCAAGACTTTTCATAACTTTAAGTTTTTTAGGTAGGATACCGAAATCAATTTCTTTTCTAAACAACCACTCATAACTTGGCATAATTGACTGGGCGACAACCTCTCTTGGGTCCCACATATGTCTGTAGTGCCACATGTCAGGATATTTTCCACCTACGCGCGCAAGATCTGGTCCGGTGCGCTTAGAACCCCATTGAAAAGGTCTGTTGTAGATGGACTCTGCAGCGGTTGAGGGATCGCCGTAGCGCAATTTTTCAGCAATCATGGGGCGAACTTGCTGAGAGTGGCAGAGGTAACAGCCTTCTCTGACGTAAATATCGCGTCCTGCGAGTTCAAGCGGTGTGTACGGTCCAACACGTGCATCCTTTTCCACGAAGTTCTGCGCCATAAGTGAAGGCACAATCTCGACAATCGAGCCGACTAGAATAGCGATCGTTGTGAGGATAGAGAAGATCATGGGAAGCCCTTCGAGCTTTCGATGAGTACTCTCACCGTGACTGGGCACGCTGGCTTTTAGTGGAGCGGCCTTAAAGACTTCAGGCTTTTGCTCTTTCGGAGCGAGTTTAATCGTTTTGTAAAAATTCCAGAGCATGATGACGAAACTGATGAGGACAAGAGTGCCACCAACGCCTCTGACATAGTACATAGGAACAATACGAATCACCGTTTCTACAAAGTCTGGGTACATCAAGCGCCCTGACTCATCCATCGCACGCCACATGAGACCTTGAGTCACACCGGCCACCCACATCGAAACGATATAAAGAAGAATTCCTAGAGTTGCGAGCCAGAACTGCCAGCCTGCAAGCTTATATGAGTAGAGTTCAGTCTTCCAAAGCTTAGGGATCATATAGAAAAGAATCCCTGCAATGAGCATGTAGTTCCAGCCAATAGTACCAGAGTGGACATGCCCGACAATCCAGTCAGTGTAGTGGGCCAAGGCGTTAACGGATTTAATTGAAAGCAAAGGGCCTTCAAATGTCGCCATCCCATAAAAGGTGATCGCCAAGGCCATAAACTTTAACGTGGGCTCAGTTCTCAAGCGGTTCCAAGCGCCACGGATGGTAAGAAGACCGTTGATCATCCCACCCCAACTTGGTGCCCAAAGAGCGATCGAGAAAACCATCCCAAGCGTTTGAACCCACTCCGGCAGTGAAGTATAAAGTAGGTGGTGAGGTCCTGCCCAAATATAAATAAAGACAAGAGACCAAAAGTGAATGATAGAAAGCCTGTAACTATAGATAGGTCGTTTTGCGGCTTTTGGGACGTAATAATACATCAAACCCAAAAAAGGCGTGGTTAAGAAGAAGGCCACGGCGTTGTGCCCATACCACCACTGAACTAAAGCATCTTGTACTCCAGCGTAGATAGGGTAACTTTTCATTAAAGAAACTGGAATTGAAATATTGTTCACGATGTGAAGAACGGCAATGGTCACGATCGTGGCAATATAAAACCATAAGGCCACGTAGAGATGCTTCTCACGTCTTCTCCAAAGAGTCCCAAAGAAGTTCACGGCAAAGATCACCCAAACAACGGCAATGGCAATCGCCAAAGGCCACTCAAGTTCGGCGTACTCTTTACCCATGGTTTTTCCCATCGCCAAGCTCAGTGCGCCAAGAACTATGATTATCTGCCAACCCCAAAAGTGAATACGGCCAAGGAGATCATTGAAAAGCCGAGCTTTGCAAAGACGTTGGGTTGAGTGGTAGACGCCCGCAAAAATGGCATTTCCCACAAACGCAAAAATTGCAGCGTTGGTGTGAATCGGTCTCATGCGACCAAAGGTAAGCCATTCAAGACCAAAATTGAGGCGCCAATCGGCCAATTGAAAAGCGATGAGGACGCCGATAGACATGGCGACAAGACCCCAAAAAAGGGTGGCGTAGATAAACATTTTGATCAACTTGTCATCGTAGGAAAACGACTCCAGTTGATCTTGTTCGACAGGGCTACTCATGACGGTGATCTCCTTGATATTTTTTATGTCCTGAATGGTTTTCTTCGTAGAGGATTCTTTGTGCAGGGGTTTCGAGATCATCGTACTGACCTTTTGAGGCCGCCCAAATGAACAGCCCGACAAAAAATAGAGCGAGTCCAATAGCAAGAGGGATGAGAATGATTAAGATATCCATGCAGATTCCTCGTCAATTTCTGGTTTTTGCTTGGTCCCAATTAAAGTCGCGCCAAGTACGCTAAAAGAGCTTAAAGGCATAAGGATAGCGGCCATAAGAGGGTTTATATAACCAGATATTGCTAATGTGCTCCCTAAAATATTGTAAGCGAGTGATACTCTTAAGTTTCTCTTGATAAGCTTAACTGCAGAGTCGGAGAGTTCGAGTAGTTCGTTTAATGGAGAGAGTCCTTCTTTTATAAAGTATATTCCGCAAGTTTTCAACGCCAAGGGCATGCTACCGCGCACAGCAATAGCGACGTCCGCCTTCTTAAGCGCAAGGGAGTCGTTTGCTCCATCCCCAACCATTATGACCGGCGACATGTTTTCCACTATTTGCGCTTTATCTTTTGGAAGTTTGTCCCAGAAGACTTGATTTGGTTTTAAACATAAATCTTCTGATATCTTTTTGACTCCTGGTTTAGAGTCTCCTGAGATGATCCAAAAATTTTTACCTTTTTTTTGCCACTTTTTGATAAGAGGTTTGACCTCTTTTCGCAGTTGATCTCCTAGTGTGTACTCTGCAATCATCTTGCGGTCTTGATAAAGGGCAAGAAGCTTTGTGACTCCTTTTTGAGATTTTCTTTCGGGAGCATTTTTAACTTCAAAAAAGTGCCCGTTGTACAAACCAGAAACTCCTTTTCCAAGAGTTTCTTTTATATCAGTCAGGCCGATTTCCTCTGCAGGTAGTGATTGATAAAGCGTTTTTCCTAGAGGATGGCAGGAGCTCTTTTCTAAAGCTTTAACGATTTTGTCACAATAAGATTGCTCCACTCCAAAAGACGTTTTAGAGAGCAGGCCGAACTTTCCATCTGTAAGAGTACCCGTCTTATCTAAGACAATATTTTGAATTTGATTAACTCTCTCAAACAAGTTCTCGTCTTTAAGGATGAGACCTCTTTTCTGGGCCTTGCTCAAAGTTCTAGAGAGGGCAAGAGGGGTCGAGAGTCCAAGAGCACAGGGGCATGTGATGATAATAAGAGAGAGGGCCCGCCTTTCACCTTCTCCCATGGCCCCTTGAAAAGCATAATAAATAAAGACCCCAACGGCGAGAAAGAGAACGCCAAGAACTAGCCTTGATGAAATTTTATTCGCTAAAGTGGAGTAGAAAGTTTTTGATTTAGATTGCAGTTCGACCTCTTGTAGCAGTTGGGCCAAAAGACTTTGATCTTTCGTTGCACTTACTTTGTAGTTCAAAGATGCGCCACTGTTTTGAAATCCCGCAAGTAACTCATCGCCTTCGTTTTTATCTTGAGGAGCTGGCTCTCCTGTCATCATGGACGTTTGAACTTGCGCAGCGGAGTCTAAAAGAATGCCGTCGACGGGAAGGGTCTGACCCGATTGAACCTTGATAATATTGTCTGGTTTAAGATAATCGGGGTGAACTTCACTCCAGGTTTGAGTTTGTGAGTTTTGTAATAAAACAGATCGCAGCCCAAGAAAAGAGCTGAGTGAATTAAGTGCGAGGCCTTGGCGTCCCCATTTTTTTACAGTGTACCTTGAAATCAGAAGCAAGAAGACCAAAACCGATAAAGTATCAAAGTAAAACTCTCGTCCTCCTTGCATGATCTCAGTGAATCCTCTTATAGAGCCATAAACGAGAGCGATTGAAATAGGGAGATCGAGTGAGAGCTTTTTGTTTTGGAAAGCCCCCCAAGCGGCTTTATAAAAAGGCCAGGCCGAGTAGGTGATGGCCGGAAGAGAAAAAAGCGCGATAATAATGCCAAATATTTTAGTGTAAGCCTGTGGAGCGCCAGAATATAAAGAAATACTATACAACATGACGTTCATCGCCGCGGCACCAGCGACACCAATTCTTAAAAGCTCTCGGCGCTCTTCCTTTTTCTTAAACTCATCAGCGTTTTCATCAACCTTAAGAGGGTGAGGTGTTAGACCAAATGAGTTGAGCTTTTGGGCCACGGGTGCAATTGGTGCTGTAGGCGAAAGCCAGACTTTTACGACAGACTCTTCCATGTTCAGCTGGGCCTTGAGAACTCCCTCACAAAAATCGGGAAGTTTTTCAACAAGCCATAAACAGGCGATGCAGTGGATGCCATCAAGGTAAAGAGATAAAACTCTATTTCCGTCTAGAGTCGTTTGAGTATAATCATCAAGAAACTCTTTACGGTCCATGTATTCAAAACGCTCATCCAGTACTTGCGCGGGAGCAACTTGTTTAAATGTTCCTGTTTGCTCTTTGAGCTCGTAGAAATGCTCTAGTCCCTGACCATGAAGTACTTGAAAGACGCTCATACATCCATAACAGCAAAAGGGTTTTGAGTGCTCGAGATCCTCTTTCAAGTATAGGGGAGCACTTGCCGCTAATTGGCAGTGAACACAGCTTTTGTGTTGTTCTTGGTTTTCATAATTTGCAGTATCGCCGGTTTGCAACATGGTCCCTAAAGTCCCGTATTTATACTGAGAGTGATGCTGCCATCCTAATCTTCAAGAGGCCAAGAAAACCTAATACAGATCATCTTTTTTCGCGATTCGATGCAATATACTGATGGTGATCAATATGACTTGGTGACTTTACGGAAGAACTCAAGGATTTTTTTTGTGACTTCTCATTTATTATTTGCCCTCTCTCTAAACTTTTAGCTGTTTTCGAGAAAGGGCGAATTTTTATGCAGCACTAAGAGGAAAGAGTTTACCATACTCGTCTCTAAAACGGCTTGCTGGTTTTGTGAATCCCTTTGTTAATTTTGAGATTTTTTTGACAGTGACTCTCCTGTTGTCCCTGCCCGAAGATGTAATATCCCCCAGTATGCTTACCTTTTGATTTATATACGTCTCAAAACGATGAATTCCTTGGTGACCTTCAAGTAGGATGTCCTCGTCACTCTGTGTGTAGAGGCTGAGTTGGTTAATGTAGTCCAATTTGTCCCATCCTATGGCGACCAATGTTCCTTGAAAAACTTGATTTTTTGTTGTTATCATTTCGTTCTCCTTTTTTATCAGTAACTTTAATCTTTCGGCTTCTTGGAGTTCCCCGAAGATCATGTGACATTCTATTGCCTCTAAAATAGATTTCTTATCCATTTCAACCACCTTGAACTCAGTCTTTCTTAAGTGAGTTCGTAAATGTATTCAATTTTTTTGCTAACTCCAACTCTCTAATATTGTTATATTTGAATCTTCTCTTCGTTGTACCCTGATTATTTCAATCCTCCTTGCGGCCGACTCAGAGTCTAGATCATGGCCCGAGTGAGTAAATAATTATAATATATAGTTCCTATGTGATATATAACTTAAGAATATGTACAACTATAATCACCTCTATTATTTTTACACCACGGTCAAGTCTGATGGAGTCACATCAGCGGCTAAACATCTGCATATAAGCCAACCTTCACTCAGTGGTCAGTTAAAAGTTTTAGAGGATTTTTTACAAATAAAGCTCTTTACAAAAGTCGGCCGTAAGAATCAATTGACACAAGAGGGAGCTCAGGTTTATGGGTATTGTCGAAAAATGTTTGAGCTCTCCGAGCATATGCACGAATCCTTAAATATGAAGGTTCCTTTTTTTTCTCGCAAGATTAATATCGGTGTTACTACAGAGATTGCAAACTCATTTGTTGTCGAGGTTGTTAGCCATTTTTTGAATAAATACGATGACAAACTACGGCCTAAAATAACGATGGTTTCAGGCGTGCACGAAAAGCTTGCTGAGCAACTTAGATTCAAAGAACTCGATGTTATCGTTTCTCCAATGGCCACTACTCAGCTCGACTTAGTCAGTCTTGAGAGTTTAGATGTTCCCGTGAACTTAATATTTGCGGCCGATAACCACATTCTTTCTATGAAAGATGAATTGAATCCCTCTTTGTTTTTTAAAATGCTAAATGAGAAAAGACCTGTCTGTTGGGTGATGCCCAACCAAGGTTCTAAATTAAGGTCAGAAATCAATAGATTCTTCGAAGACAACGATATTAAAGGCCGTATCGTTTTTGAGAGCGACGTTACCGAGTCGCTTACTCGCTCTGTTGTGGATAATGTCGGCATAGCTTTTTTGCCACTAATTTACGTTTCTAAAGAAATTGAAGGCAAGTCGGCCTACACTTTTGGTCCACAAGAAGGATACTGGAGTCACCGCTTGTGGCTGTCAGGCCACTTAAATAGTTCTGATGATATTCTGCTAAAGTCGCTGGCGGAATCTTTTAAAGAGGTTTGCAATCCCTTGCTTCTTAAGCACATAGAAATAAAAAAAGGAGAGGAAGCTTCTTAGAGTACCACCTCTCCCTTACTTTAATAACAAGCTAGCTTGTTATTTTGTCATCTTTGGAGCTTCGCTAAAAGCTTTGCACTCTTGAATTGCTTTTGAATGATCATAGTTATAAACTTCTTGTACAAGACCTGGAAGTTTTTCCATATGACCGTTTAATCCGTCGAGCTGCTTGTCATTGAGCTTACCAAACTTAGTTTTGATTTTTCCTCTCGTTACATTCCATTGCTTATTGTCTTTTACTGTAGTCATACAAATCTCCTTAGTAGACTGTTTGTTTAAAAAGACAATGCCAGTTTTGAATTGAGAGATATAATACGTATTTACTATGAGAGCCATAGTTCCAGGTTATGTAATGTTTTTAGAATTTTTTGTCACTTATCACTATGACTAACTAATTTTAGCGCTTAGTCGCTGATGATGGCGTACGTTCGCCCGACTCTTCTACTGGTTGTAGTTGGAAGTCACTACTTTACAAAGCTCTTAATTTGGGGGGGATTACCCTATCAAGCATCAAACGGAAAGGATGCACTCGAAATAATAAAAATAAATAAGGTCGACCTAGTTATTTCTGACATTAGAATGCCCAACGGCGACGGTGTTGAACTCCTTTGTAATATAAAGGATCAAAACGTTTGCAAACCTATTGTTATTTTAATGTCAGGGTTTACGGAAACAAGTGTTAAGGACTTATATCAGATGGGGGCAGATGCTTATTTTTCAAAGCCATTCGAAGCATCGCATATCTTAAAAACTGTTCAAGAACTAATCCTAAAAAAATCTGTGTAGCTCTACGTTTTTACGTGGAAGATGCCAGCTCGATTCGTCAGCTTTCTTACCGAGCCGCGTTGGAGATGGCGACAAGAACTTGATCACCAGAAACTCTAAGTGTTAGTGTGTCTTAGTTCTATAAACCAATTTATGAATTTAAAAATTATCCGGAGAGAACTTTGATTTCTAACCTCTTGGATCCTACTATCTTATGCTTTTTAGTCGGTTTTCTCTCTGGAATTGCCCGGTCTGACCTGCGTTTGCCCAAAACCTCATATGAGTTTGTTAGCCTTTATCTTCTTTTGGCTATTGGACTAAAAGGTGGGGTCGAGCTCTCTCAAACCAGCTTTAGCTCTTTTGTCCCGGCACTCATGGGGACGATATTTATCGGGGTTTTAATTCCGATTTTGGCCTTTGCGATTCTTTTTAAAATTGGGCGTTTTACTCGTCACGATTCAGGGGCGATTGCGGCCCATTATGGCTCAGTAAGTGCTGTGACATTTGCCACGGCCATGACCTTTTTAGAGCGCCAAGATGTTACTTTTGAACCTTACATGACGGCCCTCATGGTCGTTCTGGAGATTCCCGCTATTTGTCTTGGGATCTACCTAGCTAAAGGTGGACTCTCGAAAGTGAATGACCGAAGGAAGTTGCTGCGAGATATCTTTTTTGGCAAAAGCCTCTTTTTACTCGGAGGCGGTATCTTGATTGGTTATATTTCGGGACCAGAGAGGATGGAGCCGCTCAATCCCTTATTTGTCGACCTCTTTAAAGGATTTTTGGCCCTCTTTTTGTTAGAGCTAGGGATCGTGACGGCCCGTCAGCTCTCGCACCTTAAAAGCGTCGGCATTTTCCTGTTTGGTTTTGCGATTGTCATGCCAATCATCTCTGGAATTATCGGCATTCTTGTGGCCTATATGGCCAATATGTCTGTCGGCGGGGCCACTATTCTTGGTGTTTTGGCCGCGAGTAGTTCATATATTGCAGCTCCGAGTGCGATGCGGATCGCTGTTCCAGAGGCCAAAGAAGTCTACTACCTTTCAGCATCGCTGGGAGTGACCTTTCCTCTAAATATCACGCTAGGAATCCCTCTTTTTTATACGATTTCGCAGTTTATTTATCAGTTATAGATGGCGCGAAGAGCTCGAAGCTCCAAACATCGAAAAAATGACACTCATTGATGGCCGTTAAGCTCGCTTCTCAGAAGCGCAAACTATTGCCAAATGAGATAACTGATGCATATAGAGGGGTATTAGAAAGATGTACTTACTTTTTTATTTTATTATGCTAACAAAATCTATAAAGGAAACAACATGATCAAAATATACGGCTCCCCAAAATCTAGTTCAGGAAGATGCTTCTGGACCCTAGAAGAAGTAGGTCAAACCTACGAAGCAAAACCAATCAACTTCAAAGAAAAAGAACACAAGTCAAAAGCCTACTTGAAAATAAACCCAAATGGAAAAGTCCCAAGCTTAACCGACGGCGACTACACAATCTGGGAATCAATGGCGATCAACATGTACTTAGCTGAAGCATACAAACCAGAACTAATAGGTGAGGACGCTAAAGAAAGAGGCCATGTTTACCAATGGAGCATCTGGGCAATAACAGATCTTCAAACACCACTTATTGATATCTTTATTCAACTAGTTTTTGTCCCAGATGAGAAAAAATCTATGGAGACAATAGAAAAAGCACAAGCTAAAATTCCAGCTCTTTTAAATACAGTTGAAAGAGCATTAGATAACTCAAAGTACTTAGCTGGAGAAAAATTCACATTAGCGGATTTAAATACATTAAGTGTGATTTCAGTTTGCGATTTAATAAAGTACGATTTATCTAGTTACAAAAACATAATATCTTGGAAGTCTGTTATATCCGAAAGGCCAGCTTTTAAAAAATATATGCAACTTTGTGAACAGTAAAAAAGATTTTTACTCTTGGAACTTACAGTCCGGCTTGGACGGTAAAATAAAAAAGAGATATGAATTTAGTAGGTGCTGAGATGCCGACGACTGTGCAAATGATTGGGATTAACATACTTTAAGTTTCTTATGGAAATTTCTCTGTGGGCCATAATCGAAAGTCAATACTCTTCATAATTCTTGATTTACGCGGAATAACCTTGGCCATTCACTTCTTTTTTACTGCTCAACAGTACGGAAGTATGTGCCACTCCAACTAGACCAAGATTAGTCTGATCAGAAGATCTTAAATAATCCAAAGTTAGCTGAACATCAAGAATATTTCCACTTTCAGTTTTTTTCTTCGTTCGAATAGGTTCTATCGATACTCTAGGTACAGATATTATCTCCATTATTTTATCGTGAAAATAAGATCCTTCCTCAAGACTTGAAGGGTTATGCCATAAATAAATGTCTTCAGATTCACTTCTTTTTCCAAAGAAGGTTTCGAAAACAGCGTTTTTATAAACAATTCTCCCCTCCAAGTCAGTGACGTAAATGATTACTGGAAGTTTCTCTAAAATATCCCTCTGGCATAGAAGATTTAGCTTATCGAGCTGATTATTGTAAAAATTACTAATAAGATAACAACGAGGGGTTTTGAGCTCCTCGGCTATATCTTTTAAAGTTCTAGTATTTGGCGGAGAGTGATTTTTCTCAATTTTTTGCAGGTACCGTAAGCTGATGCTCGAATTATAAGCAAGCTCTTTTTGAGTTAAACCTTCTTTTTTGCGAAGGAATCTAATGTGTTCCCCAACAGTGATTTTAGAATTGCGATAGTCTCTATTCATCTCTAGTGAACGTTAACATCTATGATATATGATTCATAGGGAATAAAGAAGTACGCTGGTGCGCTTTTCTTGTTCTTGAACGAGGTCTCACGTCGTTCAAATAAAACATGTTCGGCCGATAAAGTTATTATGAAACTTACGGCCTTCTCCTTTTGGAAATGTTTTTTACTTGCACATGTTCCTCTGATCTTAGGATTTTTTTTCTATCTGTTAATATTGAAAGGCCTTTCCGGCACAACGGCGATCTTACTTGCTCAATCTCATTGGGTTCAGACGGAGAAAAAAGCTCTCTCTTCACTTAAGGAAAGTCTCTATCTTGACTCCGCTGATGAGCTCAAACCCTTCTACGAGAGCCTGGAAGTGATTTCAGGCTATGAACTGGCATTACTTGAGATCCTCTCAGAGTCTCCTGACTTACACCTCATTCAAGAGATTCTTATAAAAAATGGAAACCATGAAAAAGATGTTGCGATGATGAGCTACCTGGTTGTTTTTGGAAAAAACTTGCCCCCCATGGATTCCGCTTTGAGTTCATGGAGGAGTGCAAATGAAGAGATCTTTGAGCTACAAGAAATAGCTAAGAAGGTAGGGGTTTCCCTATCGGAAAAGAAAATTTCAGCGGCTGAAAAAAGCTTTTATTTAAAAAAGATTAGAGAAAAAGGAACTAAGATACAAAACCTGGAAAATCAGTTTAATGAAAAAATTAGAGAGTCTTATGAATGGTTATATTTTTCAACTCAGCTTACCATCGCTATTTTCTTTTTTGTTTGTTCCCTTTTTGTTTTGATTGTCCTTAAGAATACAGAAAAACTTTTTAATCGCTCTGCCAAAGAAAAAAGGAAGTTTGCTGACGTTTATGAAGGTCTATCAAAAGCTTGCATTATTGCGATGACCGATGAGAATGGTGTCATTGTTGATGTTAATGACAAATTCACCGAAATATCTGGCCATACGAAAAAAGAAATCCTAGGAAAAACTCACCGTTTTTTAAATTCAGGCCTACACCCAAAAGAATTTTTTAAAGAGATGTGGTCTCATATAAAAAACAAACAAGTATGGTCTGGAGAGATTTGCAATCAAAAGAAAAATGGTGACCTCTATTGGGTTGATACTACTATTATTCCAATTTTAAATAAAAAGAATGTTTACCAATACTTGGCACTGCGCTTTGATATTACCGAAAAAAAACTTGCAGACCAAAAACTAAGTCAGTCCGCAAAAATGGCCAGTCTTGGAGAAATGGCAGGAGGGATCGCGCACGAAATAAATAATCCATTGGCGATTATTAGAGGAAGGGCCCAATTAACATTACGTTCACTCCAAGTTGAAAAAGATTCTTTAAGTATCCCTTCGGTTGAAAAAAGTATTGTAAAGATTATCGATACGTCCCATCGGATTGAAAAGATTATTCACAGTTTAAGAACGATTTCGAGGGATGGCGCCCAAGATCCTTTTCAAACTAATTCTCTGGAAAACATCATTAACGAAGCTCTTTACTTGTCGGAAGAAAGAATCAGGTCTCATAACATCTCTTTTCACCTAGACAATGAAAACAGCGACCTCAAATTTTTGAAAGTTGATTGCCGTGAAACTCAGATTCTTCAGGTTTTAATAAATTTAATATCAAATGCTATTGATGCTCTAGATGAACAGCAAGAGAAATGGATTGAGCTGAAAGTAGTAGTGCTTTCACCAGACAACAAGGTTCAAATACGACTGACTGATAATGGATGTGGAATTACCGAAAATATCCAAAATCAAGTGTGGCAACCTTTTTTTACGACCAAGGAACCAGGCAAAGGTACAGGTTTAGGTCTCAGCCTGTCCAAAAGCTTTATCGATAGTCATCACGGGGACTTTTATATTGACACAAAAGTAAAGAACACTTGTTTTGTTATTGAACTTCCCATTAAACAACCTATTAGCATTAAAGGAGTAGCGTAGTGACCACTTTGAAAAACTCACGCATTTTAATCGTTGATGATGAACCTGATGTACGTGATATCCTTGTGGACATCTTTGAAGAGTTCGAGACAATCATCTATCAAGCATCGAATGGAAAGGAAGCACTAGAAATTATCCAAAAAAATAGGGTCGACTTAGTTATTTCTGACATTAGAATGCCCAACGGTGACGGTGTCGAGCTCCTTTGCAGTATAAAGGATCAGGACGTCTTTAAGCCTATTGTTATTTTAATGTCAGGGTTTATGGATACGAGTATTCAAGACCTACATAATATGGGGGCGGATGCTTATTTCTCAAAGCCATTCGAAACAGAGCGTATTTTAGAAACTGCTCAAGAACTAATTTTAAAAAAATCTTTATCGATCTAGGCCATTATGAAGAAGAAACCTGAAAGAACAACGTCGAAATAGGCTGTCGAGGGATCAGAGACAGTTCTTTATATAAACCAATTGCGCGATTTGTTGATATCTTTCACCAGGTTTGCTGTTTAGTTTTAACAAAATATTTAACCTGTTGCGCTGAGGTGACATCGTTAAAATGAGAATTTTAAAACCTGTTTGATTGTTTTTAAAAAAAGTGAAGCCATCTTTTAGGTTTTAGAGGTGACTTTTATTAATAATTTCGAGAGATAAATGGCGCAGCCGACAGGATTCGAACCTGTGACCGTCCGCTTAGAAGGCGGATGCTCTATCCAGCTGAGCTACGGCTGCACTAATTCAGGGGCTTATCATTTCTCGGGAGGATGGATTGTGCGGGGCGCACCTGGAACCAATCAAGCGAGAAATCAGTGTAAATTTAGGTTGTTCGGCCGCGTCTGTCAAGCTGGAGTCGCTTGTGACTAGGAAATTGAGAGTGTTTGAATTATGGTAATTACATGAAATTAAAACGTGTAAATATCCGCAATCTTGATCAACTCAAGGAGCATATTCAAACTCAAAGACCCAGTCTTTATACTGGCTCTCGGACCTCGACTGTTATGCCTTATGAAGTTCCTGAGAAGTTGTCACAAGGAAGCAAGGATCTTTGCATTGTTGACCTCTCAACTCTCGGGCCGAAAATTCACTTGGATGAGGCGGGGAACATGATTATTTCTGGAGCCATGACCTGGCAAGAGGCGCGGGCCTTTTGCCGCTCCAAAGGCCGGATGATCATGACTTCTCCGACGGAAAGTCTGGCCCAGGTTTTGGCCGGTGTGGCCACCTCTTGCACGGGGGAGCGGTGCTTTGGACTGGGAACTTTACGCGATCAACTTAATTGGGTGAAATTTTATGACTCTCGAGGTGAGCTCGTTGAGCTATCTAGCCAAAAGTCATTTGCTTCGCTGTGGGATCTTTCGGAGCAAGAAGACCAGCTTCTTTTTGAGTACCAAGAAAGTTATCGGCCTTACAAAGATTTTAAGAATGCACCTTTCCCTCGCTTTCAAATTCAAACGGATTTGATGACCGGAACTGAAGGTCAACTCGGGGTCATTGTCGAAGCCTCTATGAAGACCATAGCTTTTGATAACCTAACGTGTTTATTTGTGCGGCTGCCAAAGTGGGAGCAAGATATAACTGCTCATATGGAAATATTCGAAAAGGTCCAACCGTTTAGAGATAAGATTATCTCTTGTGAACTTTTAGACGAGAACTCATTGAGCTACCTTCCCAAAGAGATGGCCCCCTATAAAGGTCATGATCTTATCTTTATGGAAATCAAAGAGTCGGATTTTGAGAGTGTCTACGAGAGTTTCGTCTCTCAACTTGAACTTGTAAAAGAGGAAGACTTTTTCTGCTTAGATGAGACCAAGTGTAAAGAACTTCGAGTCGCTGTCCCGCGAAGTATTTTCGAGGCCAATTCTAAGATGGGCGTTGTTAAGCAAGGCACTGATGTTCAAGTCCTAGGCGCTGACTTTGAGGCCTTACTTAAATACTACCGAAAACTTTCTCAGCTTGGGGTTGAGTACAATCTTTTTGGTCACTTTGGTGACGGTCATTTGCATTTTAACTTTATGCCCACGCCTTCTTTAGTCGACACTTGTCAAAAGGCATTGAAGGATCTTTACCGAGAGCTTCCCAAATGGAAGGCCTCACCTTTTGCAGAGCATGGGATTGGTCTTTTAAAGAGACCTTACATTGAAGCTTTCTACACTTCTACACAAGAAGCTTTTTTTGAAATTCTAAAAAGTAAATATGACCCAAAAAACCAGTTTTTCCCTCATGGTTTTATGCAACCACGTCTAGGAGAAGAGTCTTGAGAAAGGCGCTTATTATCCGTGCTTCCAAGAAAGAGTTTGACTGTCGTATCGACTCTCAAGAAGAAGTGATTAAGGCCCAAGCCTTAGGGAATCTCCTTAGAGGGGAGAATTCTCTCGTGGTTGGTGACTGGATTTTGCTGGATGATGATGATGTCATTACCAAACGCTTAGAGCGGGAAAATGAAATTTTTCGCTTTCTTCAAAGAGAGTCCAAAAAAAAGGTGAGTGCGGCCAACTGCCAGCGCATGGTTATCCTCACATCAGTTTCTAGGCCAGAGTACAAGTCCGGATTGGTTGACCGCTTTTTAGTGCGTGCTCTTCAATGGCAAGTTAAACCCTTGGTTGTTTTTAATAAAATGGATGAGCACGACCCTGAAGTTGTCGATCTTGCGTTTGAAGCTTTAAGGTTTAGGCATCTAGAAATTGATTGTTTCGAGGTGACTTGCGAGGATCCCAATTACAAACCGAAGTACTTATCTTATGGATTGCCCGAACTTAAAAATGAATTAGAAGAAAAGACAACGATCTTCATGGGGCAATCGGGTGTAGGAAAGAGCTCGATCATTAATATGCTCAGCTCTGGAGAGTTGGACTTAAAAACCAAGTCTGTCGGTCGTGGCGGGAAGGGCTCACATACGACAACGTGGACTGAGATTATTGATGTCGGTCCCTTTCGCCTTATGGATTCTCCTGGGATCCGTTCTTTTTCGTTAGAGGACTTAAACCCACAGGAATTGATCGAGTACTTCCCGGATCTAGAGGAGCTTAGTGTGCGCTGTAAGTTTAGAGACTGTCAGCATGAGCAAGATTCTAAAGGCTGCGCTTTTGCGAAATTAGGGGACTCCTTGGAGGATCAGGCGCTGAGAAGCCGTTTGGAATCCTACAAAAAAATCAGATCAGAAGTGTCGGCCACTCCGGCCTGGGCAAAAAAGATCTAGTACCAGAAACTTTCTAAGAAAATCTAAAATTTTGGCCCTGATTGGTCGAGAAGGACTGTGAAATAACGCTCGATCAAGGGAGTCAGGATGACAGATAAACTATTAGATTTTAATAAAAAAAGAGAAGATTCAATTGAAAAAAAGAGGCGCACATTTGAGCGTGTCTTGTTTCAAAACTTTCTCGGGGCCTATTCAGTCATTGATCAGGCAGAATCTGTTTATCCAATTGAACTCGTTGATATTTCAAAAGACGGCTGTCTTTTTCAGGTGCCTTGGAATGTCAGTAAGCAAACTCCATATCCAAAAGGTCATGAGCTTAATTTAAGAGTTTATTTCACAAAAGGCTCGTTTATTCCTGCCATCGTCAGCGTAAAGCATCACCAAGAGGTCTTAAAAGACGGTGTCGCTTATATGCAGTATGGCTGTGAATTTGACCAGTCGCTTCCTTCTTTTGATGCCCTTCGCTCTTTTATCGACTTTATGTATAAGTTTGCAGAGCATTCGAGCGTCGATCGCGGAGACTCTCGCGTCTACTTTCTTTAAACTCTAGTTCTGGCGTGCTAAAAGTAAGCCATGAAACTGGCCATTATAGGCTCGGGGCCTTTGGCCCTTGAGACAACTCTCTATTTTCACCAATTAGGCGCTCACGTCGTTTGTTTCTCCAATGGAGAACTTGGTGGAGCGCTTCGTCGTCTGAGTGAATTTTCACCAAAGAAGGCCTTACCAGGAACATGGCAGGACTACACAACTGCCTGCTCAAGAGAATATCTCCAATTTGTTTTGAAAGACTTCACTTCTTCTCCCACTGCCGAAAATCTGATGAAATACTACTATGCTCCGCTTGTCGCTGGACTTAAAGAGCTAGGCCTTATCCGAGATGTACCAGTAGGACGTATCCACAAAAGGTTTTTAGGTCCTAAAGAGAAACCCGTTGAGGGTGGCCGATTAAGAGACCTATTTCGTGTGGTCTGGACACTTAATCCTGAGGGATCAGTGCGCGCCATGGTCGAAGAGAATGAAATCTTTTTTAAGGCCATGGGAAATGAGGCCATGGAAAGTCTGGCCGCCCCTATAGAATCTTTCGAAGACTTTGATCTCGTTATTGAGGCCACAGGTCTTTATTCAAGACCTTTATTTATGGGACCGGCCGGTGCCCTGGCGGTTAATGAGTTCCAGCTCTCTAGTGAGCGGGATGTTTTTTATTCTCTTGAGGCGATGTCTTCTTGGGAGAAACTGACTCAAAAGAAAAAACTCTTAATTGTGGGCTCTGGTGAACTTGCTGCCTTCTATGTGACGGAACTGATTGACTGGCTAGATTCTTCAAAAGAGCATTGCTTATCTCTTGTGACAACGGAGTCTCGCCCGTTTGAGAACTTTCTTAAAGAACATCACGAAAGTCCTCTTGGGCAAAAACTTTTACAGTTTTTAGTCAAGCAAGAAGAAGATTATCATAAACGTTGCGATGATTATACGAAGTCACTTTATGAGTGGAGAGATTTAGAAGATCATGAGAAAGTGAAGCGCGGTTCTCCTAAGTCTCCTGAGAAAAAGTTTTTTCTTTATCCGGGCAGTAACGTTACGGCGCTTGATCATCTGACGGATAGAAGTGGGCTTTTTATTTCTACGGAACAGACACAGCTTCGCGGTAAAGAAGAGAAGCTGAGTACTCTTAATGTTGAAGGGATTCTCGTGAGTACGGGGCACCAAGAGCAAAGTGAATTGCCTCAGAGACTAGATCCCGATGAGCCCGGGTTTTATAACCTGAAATTGAAATTTGAGCAGGGTAAGGGGCCGATGAGTTTAGAGCAAAAGATTAAAGAAATTGAACGTGATATGATGTCGTTTTTCTCCAAGGCATAATTGAGTGATGAAACTTGTAATCTTGTATTTTTCTTTCGTATTTTTAGGCGCATGCTCCAACTTTGGTGCAACCGATCAGCAGCGCCGAAACATCGATGAATATTACCAGTCTTCTGGTGTCGCTCAGTATTTTCTTCCCCTCACTCCAGACTGGGCCAACCGCTCAGAAACTGCAGCTTGCTTAAAAAAAGAACAAGTCCAAGTACTAGATATGCCAAAGCTTCGAAAGAGTTTTGCCTTGAGTTATGAGCAGTCTATCCAGCTCCAACTCAGACATACGCTTTCTTTAAAAGAAACTAAAAGCAGGATCACGCATAGGCCTCTTAGCGTTAAAGAATCGGAGACAATATTTTATGCTGCCTTGGACCGAGTCAAGTCAGGGATTGTTGAATTTAGAATACCAAGCTTTGAACGAGTTCATATCGTTTGGGTCGATGAATTTCTATTGGAGAGAAAGTCGCTTTCACAGATAAAGCGCTTTATGAACTCTGCAATCATGAAGAAAGGCCACCCTATCTTTCTTTCTTTATGCGCTTCGAGATCTGAGCTTGAAGGTTTTCTTGAGCGGGCCAAATTAAATAATACAAACATCAGATTGATTAGCTCCGAATTGTTTTCTCCGTTTAGTACAGAGATGGAACTCTCTCCATACGATCGGTTTTACTTAGACCAAGTTTTTTCTGATAAACAAGAAATTCATTTTTTCACCCCATTAAAAAGACCTATCCCTGAGATTGAAGGGAAGTACGAAACCCATTATATAGATTAGAAACCCTATCAAGGAGAATAAAATGTTTGGAGCAGGCGGAACTAAAAAAAGTGATCATCAAGAAGACGTGGACAAGGTCCATGTGCATTTTAAAACGAACAAAGGGGATTTTACGGCCGAAATGTATGCCAAAGAATGCCCTGAAACAGTTTGGAACTTTGTGAACCTCGCAGAGGGAAAACAAGAGACTCCACATAAAGAAGGCCCTTATTATGACGGTCTGAACTTTCACAGAGTCATTCCAGGATTTGTCATACAGGGCGGATGCCCCGAAGGTTCTGGAAGAGGTGGGCCTGGTTATAAATTTAAAGATGAATGCCGCAACGACCTTAAGCACGATTCAGAGGGTGTTTTTTCGATGGCGAATGCAGGCCCAGGAACTAATGGCTCTCAGTTTTTTATCACACTCGGGCCTACGCCTCATCTTGATGGACGTCATACAGTCTTTGGTAAAGTGATCTCTGGAATGGAAACGGTTCGTGAAATTGGCAGTGTTAAAACTGGTCAGATGGACCGACCAGTTGAAGACGTTCTAATGGAAAAGGTTACTGTCGAGCGCGTTTAGGCCTACAGTGTCCCGACTGAGACTTTTTCAACCATAAGTTGAATTGTCTCATTTCCTCGAAAGCGGTTAATACTCAGGGTGAAGTAAGCACTTAGCTCTTCACCCTTTTCATTTTGCTGACGAAAAAGCTCATCCGGCGAAGGGGTTCCCCACTTATCGATATAATTAAAGCTAATGCCTTTAAGCTTGATTTTCTTTTCGAGATCCGTAAAACTCCAGCGTACATGAAGCTCTTTTAAGACGTCGTAAGATTCGAGGCGAAAGCCTGTCATCTTAAAGGTTGGCTTGGGGTTTCCCATTCCAAAAGGTTCTAGCTTTTCTAGCTCTCGAACAAGTTTTGGGTCGATGTCTTGTGGACGAATTTCAAGGTCGTATGATTCTTGCTGTGTTCTTTGAATATTAGGGATTTCACTTAAAAGATGATTGAGCTTTTCTTTGAGTGGCCCTAAGTTTTCTTCAGGCATGGAGAGTCCGGCCGCCGCTTTATGCCCACCAAACTTTGTAAATAAGTCGCTGCATTTGTTGAGACAGTCAAAAAGATTTAACTCACCCGCAGTTCGGGCAGAAGCTTTTAATATTCCTGGAGTCTCCGATTGAGTGAAAACTAGCGCTGGGACCTTAAAGGTTTCGACCAGTTTTGAGGCGACAATTCCGATGACTCCCTCGTGCCAAGCCTCCGAATAGACAATTGAAACTTTAGGCTCATCGCCTTTCATCGAGCGGATGACTTGTTCTTTAGCTTCTTTAAAAACCTCTGATTGAATGCCTCGTCTTTCTTTATTGCAAATGTCTAAGTGTGAGTAGAGCTGAAAAGCTTCATCAGTGTCATCACTGATTAAAAGTTTTAAGGCGAGCTCTGGGTGATCAAGCCTGCCCTTGGAGTTAATCATAGGGCCAATACCAAAAGAGAGTTTCTCACTTGGGACTAATGTTCTTTCTCTTTCCTCTGGAGAGAGAAAGACGCGAAGACCTGGATACTTTGATTTGGGGAGCTGGCGAAGCCCGTGCCTGACCAATTTAACGTTTGTATTATTGAGCGGGGCCAAGTCACAGATCGTTCCAACTGCAACAAACTGTAAAAGTGGATAAAGTGAAGGCGTTTCAGGGCCTTCTTTTTCGAGTTGTTTTTTTATTTGTAAGCAAACGCAAAAGGCCACTGTCACACCGGCCATGGCGGAGAGTTCTGAGTCTTCCGGCTCATCTCTTCTATTGGGATTCACGACGGCGTAGGCATCGGGCATTGTTTCTCTGGCATCTTTGTGGTGATCGGTGATGATCAGATCGAGCCCTCGCTCTTTAGCGTAGTCAGCAGCTTCGTTGTTGGTGATCCCACAATCAACAGTGACTAGAACTTTAATGTCTTTAGAGATGGCCTGGTCGATGGCCGGAGGGTGAATCCCATAACCTTCAATAAAGCGGCTCGGTTGAACGAGGTCTATTTCAACTCCGTGCATTTTAAAAAAGTGATAGAAAAGTGCGCAAGATGTAGTTCCGTCGACATCGTAGTCACCATAGATGCCAATCTTTTCATTATTTTTCATGGCCTCCACAAGACGGGTCGCCGTTTTCTCGATGTCTTTTAAATCCGTCATGTTGGGAAGTTCGTGGAGATTCCAAGACATAAAATCTTTAATGTCTTGAATCGAAAAACCTCTTTTTTCAAAGAGATTCACGAGAATAGGGTGGAGTTGGTTTTGCGAAGCGTTGTTTTCTTGTATTGTTTGCATGCGCTCAGGTTAGCACAAAAAAACCTGAGCGAAACTGACGCTTTTTTCAATTCTTCTTACAGTTCAGCAACTACCAGATAACGCCAAGCCCTTTGACGATATCATCTTCGTGAAGCTCGTGGGAGTGTGCGAAAAGTTGTTGATATTCCAAGCTATTCTTTGCGTGAACTTTACTAAAGTAATTGCTTGGAAGAAAACTTTTGTTACATCCTTGGCATCTTTCCATTTCCCGACGGCCTTCATTTAGTTCGCCGCAGCAATGGCATTTCTTAATAAGAAGAACATGACTTAATTTTTCTTTCCGTGTTTCTTTCGTTTTCATTTTGGAGAGTCCTCAGGTTGTGAGTTAAAGCCTCCACTGCTTAATATAAACATTAAAGTCCATCCGTGACTTTATCTATGCTTTTCTCATCGATGAATTTTTAAGAATACTTAGGAAAAAGTGGAAAAAAGTGCCGGGTCAAATGGGTCGGTCATTCTTAGATGAATGACCGACCAAAAAGGAGTGTTTTACTGAACGTTGTTAAAGTCAAAAAATACTGAGCCTGCTTCTTGTGACTCACCAGAGGGATTACGCCACTGAGAGTATTGTTGCAGATTAGGAAAATTAAACCGTGGCATACTCTGCGCTTGACCGATCAAGTCCGAACCATAGTCTCTCATCATTGGAAAGCTATAGTCTTTATGAAAGTCAGAATAGTTTCCAAATGGGTGATTCATCTGAGGACCAGAGAAAGGACCTTGAAATGCACTAGTATCAAATCCGTAATACTGATTCATGGACTGGGCGCCAGGACTGAGTTTTTGAAAGTAAGAAGAAATACTCGGCATTTGTGATCTTTGCATGGCAAGCATTTGAGAATTGAACTGTAACTGTTTCGTGAGGTTTGTGAGAACGCTCATCAAAGCAGTGACATCAAAATCGGCGTCGGCCACTTGCTCTTTTTCTTCTTCAGCAGTGACCTCATCGCGAAGTTCATCAATTTTTGTATTGAGATTATCTTTATCTTCAGCAATCGCGACAATTTTCTGGGTCACGGCTTCTTTATCTTTAAGCAGTTCTTTAACTTCTCCTTTGAGGTCCGATACTTTATCTTGTTGCTGACAGTACGCGGCCTTAATATCTTTTTCTTGTTCTTGAAAAATTTCAGCCTGCGCAAAGGCTTGCTCAAGTTCTTCTTGAAGATTTTTATTACTCTCTTGAGAACCGTTGAGGTCGCCCTTGAGTGTCTCCATCGCCTCTTTTAACGATTCGAGTTCGACGACTTTTTGATCTAACTCTTCAGACGGCTCGCCTTGTAAAAGCTCATCAAGTATGGCCTTTTGTTTATCATATGCATCAATCAAATGATTCATTTCTTCAGTATGCGATGCTTGAAGACTTTTAAGTTCCTCTGAATTTTCTTTAAGATCTTTCTCGGTTGTGGCCAATGCCTCGACGAGTCCATCGATGTTCTCTTCGTTGAGATTGTCTTTAAGAAGAACTTCTTGAATATAGGTTTTTTCGCTTTCGAGCTCTACAAGCTCCTGTTTGGCCCTGTCTATTTTGACGGCCAGAATTCCAAGTCTTTCCAGCTCATATCTAGGAAGAGCTGATTCTTGATTTCTGATTTCCTCTGAGACTTCACTTGCAATGCTTCTTTGAAGTTCGGGGGATAGGTCTGATTTCCAATTATGGATACTAAAGCTTCCCATCAGCACAAAGGCCATCGGCAGCATATATTTCTTTTGAATAGACATAAAACTCTCTCCTGTTTTATTAAAGACGTAAAAACTTAAGGCTTTAATATCCAAGATTGATGCCAAATAAGTTTGAGAGGTTTCAGTATGTTGGGGGGGCTTGGGAGAAAGGCGTGCGAACAAAATAAAGTGGGCCGTCTAATCTTTAGACGGCCGAGGTCATTTTTTCATTACATATTGTCTAGGTTCTCGTCGATTTGTTGAAAGGTCTGATTCATGCTTCTTTGTAAGCGTTTCATCATCTCTTTTTCTTGCTTAAAGCGAAGCTTCTCAATACGCTTTTGAACGATTTGTTCGTTGTGCTCTTCAAGCTTGGAGCGCATCTTTCTCATGCGATCTGCGGGGCTTGTGCCTTTTTCTTCATAATCGCCTTCGATCCCAATTTCATCGAACATGAAGCTGTCGTCATACTGCGCGTTGGCGCTAGTTCCAAATGCGAGTAGTGCCAAAATTAAATATGTCTTCATAAGTTCTTCCCCCAATAAGGCAGTGTTTCAAATCGTTTGATATGTTTATAAACTAAAAGTACACCTGTGCCAAGATACTTTAAGGCAAAGCGTCAAAAGGGGTATTTTTTACAGGTCTAATCCCCATTTCTAGGTATTTAGCTTTCGCGCAGGAACGATTTCACAAGTTGGAGATAAGGCCTTAAAAAGATCTTATGAAAATGTTTATTACCCGCCTAGCACCTACGCCAAGCGGATTCTTACATTCCGGAAATCTCTTGAATTTTAGATTGATTCAGCATTTGAAAAAGCTGACAGGTGCGAAAATTTATCTTCGCATTGATGACCTCGATTCAGCTCGTATAAGAGATGAATATATCGAAGATATTTTTCGCCATCTTGAATGGATGAAAATCGATGTTGATGGTGGCCCTAGTGACGTTCAAGATTTTAAAGAGAATTTCTCCCAGCAGTTAAAACTGAACACTTATAAAAAAGGTCTCACTCTTCTTGAGCAAAGGGGGGCAACGCTTTATCAGTGCCGATGCTCACGTAAAGATATCCGCCAAGCTTCCCCGTCTGGTATTTATCCTGGAACTTGCCGCAAGCTCAATCTTTCATCCTCTGAGGCGCCAGTTGTCCGCTTTGAAACTTCGGCCCACACCCAGCTTGAACAAGAACACGGCGATTTTGTGCTTTGGAGGCGTAATTTAGAACCCGCTTATCATCTGGCCAGCGTTTTAGATGATTTGAGTCTGGGAGTGAACTTTGTCATCCGAGGCGAAGACTTAGAGGCGTCAACACGAGTACACAAAGTTTTAAACTCTTATTTTTCCCCTGAACAGGCTCCCCATTATTTTCACCATCCGCTTGTTTCAAGTTCAAGTGGAGAAAAGCTGAGCAAGTCTCAGCTTAATTCAGCTCAACAGCATTTCTACTCCTCTGGAGCAAGCTTAAAGCAACTTGAGGAGCAATGGGATTTTCCTAAGCTGGCCGAATTATTAGAAGACGAACTTAAGAGTTTGTAGAAAGTTTTCATAGTTCCCGCTTAAATCTATTGTCTGTGCTAGAACTCGAATCACTTGAGATCTGTTGTAGGGGAGACCTTTATGAAAAAAATCATACTTTCAATCCTGAGTTTCATGATGTTTATTTCTTCATCTTGGGCCTATGACTACAAGTGTAGTAATGGAGAGGTTGAGATTCTAATCAACTTAGATGGAAAACTTTATGAAGAGTTTGAGCTCGATACCCAAATTTTCGAAAATAATCATCAGATCATGATTACAGAATCTACAACTCACACTCGGTATGAGAAATTTGTGGCCGTGACATATGATGGTGCCGGTCAAGAAAGTTTTCAGGCCTACCAACCTGATCGATTGTCACCGCTTAAAAAGATGCTGGATTTCTACTTTGAACACGAAGGCGCCTACCTCGTGGGAGGGTATTTTTCTAAAGTTCAAAATGAATGGGTTGATTTCCAGTATGAGCAGATGAAATGTCAGTTCTAAAGCTTTTCTGCGTCTTTCTATTAACAACGACATCCCTATAAGAGAAGTCTCGATGAGTATCCAAGCGATACTCTTTGACCATGCTTTCAAAGATGAACCATTTTCCTGATTAAGATCATAAGATAAGAGTCTTTAAATCATTTGCTTTATGTCTTCTAGAGCAGATGCTTAAGCCGTCACAGGGGGATGAGTTATGATCAAATCAATTTTTATTTTTCTCGTTCTTATTTTTTCTTTGAGCGGGGTTGCCAAGGCACAGGAGAGGAGCTTATACGACAGTGACTCGCTCATGTGGGTTCTTGATGAACTCTACCCCGCGAGTTACGATTTTGCGGCCATTTACCTAGTGGAAGAAAAGCTCGACCCAGTTCGTTCGCAGATCCCTCAAGAGGGCTGTGTAGAAGTTAAGGCCGAAGTTGTTAAAAACCACTTTCAAAGAGCTTTTTACGCTTATCAGAACTTTTATCCAGACAACCAACTACCTTTTGATCAAGCCGAAAAAGATCTTGAATACATTATGGGAGATGATGCCTATCTACAATGTTCTGAAAAATTTGAGAATAAATGGGAATCGATTGAAGTTGATCATTTTCGTAGAGTACAAGGAGGCATTTGGATCCGCTTCGAGGTAAGTCAACGAAAGCCTTGTTTGAATTGAGTTTGCCCCCTTTTCGGCTTTGGGATAGATTAAAGGGAATCATAAATTAAAAAAGGACTTCTTTTATGTTTTTTAAATTCCTCATCCTCTTCATCTTTCTATTTTTCAGTATCTCCTGCACTCAGATTAACTCAACTTCACAACAGCACTACTCTGGAAGTTCAGGCTTTCGTCACGGACTTGTGCCTGATACCGGGAATCTTTCTGTACCAGATATAGAGGTTAAACTCGAAAATCTTCCAAAAGAATCTCTTGCGAGTGGTCAGGCTTTGTATGAGGCCCATTGCCTTGCTTGTCATGGAAAGAGTGGTAAAGGAAACGGTCCAAAAGCGGGTGAACTTGACAGAAAACCCAAAGAATTGGCCAATTTGGCCAAGACAGTCCCTCAATTCAAATTCTACATGATGGTTTCAAGACAAGTGGGGCAGATGCCAGGTTGGAAAACAATTTTTACGGATCAGGAAATCACTGATTTGGAAAATTACCTCAAGACCCTTTAATAAATTTGCGCCAACTTCGAAGGATTTTTTTCATGCTTAAATTTCACTTCATTTTTCTTTTGGTGAGTGTCTCTTGTACTCAGATTGACTCAACTTCGCAGTATCACCATCCAGGGGATTTGGGTTTTCGCCACGGGCTTGTCCCTAAGATGAACAAGCATACAATGCCTGCTAATGATGAGGTCAAGATAAAAAACCTTCCGCAAGACTCCCTTGATAGAGGACAAGCTTTATATGAGGCCCATTGTCTCGCTTGCCACGGTAAGAACGGAAGAGGAAATGGCCCAAAGGCAGCTGAGCTTGATGAAAAACCAAAGGATTTGGCCAAATTGGCCAAGAACGTTCCTGAGTTCAAATTCTATATGATGGTTTCTATGCTTCAGGGAGACATGCCAGGTTGGAAGACTATTTTTACTAGTCAGGAAATAATTGATCTCGAAAATTATCTTAAAACGCTTTAATCAATATACAAAAATAGGAGTTTATAATGAAGATATTAATGATGAGTCTTTTTGTTCTTTTGTCTTGCTCACATCACGAGCATAGTGAAACCCAAAATCCGGGGCCATTAAAAGGAGTTCAAACCTTTAAGCATGTCGGACTTGCCGGAGATCAAACCGGTGTTGATTTTGAGCGCTACAAAAAAGCCGGTTATAAAAAGATTGTGAACTTAAGAAGTACAAACGAAGAAGGCTACTCCAAAAAGCAATTAGCAGCTGAGAAAAAATCAGCGGAACAGCTCGGTCTTATCTACTTGCATGCTCCTTTCTTGAAAGAAGCTGTTGCTCAGCAATCTGTCTCCCAAGAGATGATGGAGCAAATTGAAAAATCTGTGCATACTGATGAGAACGATCGATCGGCGACTCTTGTCCATTGCTCTAGTGCCGCAAGAGCTTCTGCGTGGTTTTTTTGGCATTTAAGTGCTGTTCATGGTTTAGAAGTCTCAAAAGCCCGCTCGATGGCGTATGAGTTAAGCCCTAAGAGTGAAAATACAAAAAAGGCCTTTGATGCTGTTGAAAAACTTTTAAGAGAGTAAAAAAAAAGGCCTTCTAAAAAGAAGGCCTTTTTTTTTATCGGCAAATACCTTGGAATGAATAGATTTTTTGAGTGTCTCTGTCTCTTCCATTGTAGTCAGCAACACTTTGAGTGTTTTGCGGCTTTACAAGTTCTAGATAAAGCTCGCGTTCAGTATATTGATAACGGTACTCAACTCGCTGGTGGCCATAGCGAGTGACGGGAATGCGGTTGCAAACTTGGCGGCAACTTCCACGAGGGCCATCACATACCACGTAGCAATCTGTTCGGTATTCAGTCCAAGAGCATCGTTCACGCTCGTTATATGTTCTGGACAGTGATTGATCAGTGCTGATTCTTCCTTTGATATCGTAACGTTGACCAGTCTGTGAAGCAGGAAGATCTATATTTCCATTTCTCCTTGGAAAGTCTGAGCTTGAAGAAAATTTAATTTTGACGTCAAGATCATCGCCTGGCCGTGTGAATGTAAGCTTCATTTTTTCATCTGAAGAAAATTCAAAACTCGTTTGATAGGTTCCGGCAGATAGTGTTTTTATTTTTTCATTTCCAAACATTGTGGTGTGTACTAGTTTGAGTTTTTCGTCGGCCTTAAATGTACCTTCAAAGTTAATACATCCTACAGCGCCGAGCATAAGGGCCAGGATTAGTGTGAGTTTCTTCATATTCTCTCTCCTTTTGGCATCGAGATAATTTGTTTAAATAACAACTCTATTCATTTTTTAACCTAGATAAGTCACTTCGGCAATGATGCCGTGGTGCGTTTTAGCGCCTTATCTACTTTTTATCCCATGTGGGCGCAAAGTCAGGGTCGATGATTCTTTTATTTTTGCTTTGAAGTGAAGAGATTTTTTCCATCTGCGCATTAGAAAGCTCAAGATCCCATACCTTAAAATTTGACTCAACGTGTTCTGGATTTGAACTTCTAGGAATGGCGACAATACCTTGTTGTATGTGCCAGCGAAGAATAACTTGGGGAACCGTTTTATCGTGTTCAGAAGCGATTTCTTTTAGGGTCGGGTCATCGAGGATTTCGGCTTGCCCAAGAGGTGAGTACGCTGCTATCGCTTTAGAGTTTGTGGCCCATACCGATAATCACTTGGATTCAGAAGCTCTTGAGCGCTTTTTAACCACATTTCAAAAAACCTCTCCTTTGTTGATGGGTGAGATTTGGGCCCTGATCATAACTTTGAGAGTTGTCCTTCTTCAGCATCTTACGGTGAGGGCCATGCGTTTAATCTTTGCTCGAAATGGTAGAGAGAGGGGAGATATTCTCGCCGAGCGACTTTTTGGATTCATTGCCAAGCCGAAAGTAGGGGAGAGGGAAATTAAGGATTTCCTCGATAATGAGATCGGTGACTTTGGGAGGCTGAGGCGGGCCTTTATTGTGAGACTTATCCACAGGCTCCGGGATCAGGACTCTGATATTTCTCCTGCCTTTGATTGGATAGAGAATAGATTGAAAGACTTCTCGACCAACACTGAGAAACTCACTCAAAAAGAGCTGTATATACAGGCGAGCAGCCAAATCTCTATTGGAAATATTATTTCGAGTATGCGCCTCATCTCCTCTTTAGACTGGAAAGTTTTCTTTGAAAGAGTCAATCTTATTGATCCCATTCTTAGAGAAGATAAAACGGGAATCTATACAAAAATGGATTTCACAACACGCGACCGTTACCGCCATAGTGTTGAGAGCATTGCAAAAAACTCACGCTTTACTGAGATAGAGGTGGCAAAAGCGGCCGTCTCTCTTGAAGGCCATGTCGGGTTTCACCTTATTGGTGATGGAATGTTGGAATTTAAAAAGATGTGCCTCTACGCCCCACCGTTTACCTTAAGATTTCTAGAGACAATCCTTTATTACCCAACGAGTTTTTATCTTGGAACCCTAACTTCTGCTACGTTGCTCATCGTTGCCCCGGCAATATTCCATTTTGTTAAATCAGGGGGAGGCATAGCTTTTGGAGTTATCTTCGGGCTCATTGCTTTGCTCGTGGCCAGTGAGCTTGCCTTAAGTTTCATTAATCTTTACGTCAGCTATTTTATTAAACCTCAAGTTTTACCTCGTATAGATGTCGAGCAGGGCATTCCGGAAGAAGCGACGACCATGGTCGTTGTTCCAACTCTTTTAACCTGTTTGGAGTCTGTGAAAACTCTGGTTGAACGGCTTGAGATACATGCCCTGGCCAACAGAGAGAAAAATATATATTTTGCTTTGCTCGGTGACTTTGCGGATGCCGATCAAGAGCATAAAGCTGATGACAAACAGATTTTGGATTTTGCGGTAGAGAAGATCAACAACTTAAATCTTCGTTACTGCCCAAACGAACCGCCTCTCTTTCACTTTTTTCACAGAAAGCGCCTCTGGAACTCTCATGAAGGGAAATGGATGGGGTGGGAGAGAAAAAGAGGCAAGATCTCTGAGTTTAATAAACTTTTAAGAGGTGCCACCGACACATCTTATATTCAGGCCAGTGCAAGTGAGGAGTTTCTCTCCAAAGTCCAATATATTATTACCTTAGACTCTGATACCGAGCTGCCACGTGGAGCCGCCAGAAAACTGATCTCAACGATCATTCACCCTCTCAATCGGCCTATCATTGATCCTGTGTCGCGCAGGGTGACTTCTGGCTACGGCATTTTGCAGCCCCGAATCAGCGTGACAAACTCAAGTGCATTGCAAACTATTTTTGCTAAAATATCATCAGGAAATATAGGAATTGATCCCTACACAACGGCCGTTTCTGATGTCTATCAAGACCTCTTTAGAGAGGGAAGTTTCACGGGGAAAGGTCTGTACGTTGTCGACGTTTTTGAAGAAGTGATGGATGGACGTGCCCCAGACAATATTATCTTGAGCCACGATCTTTTTGAAGGTTCGTTTGCGCGATGTGCACTGGTTTCTGATATCGAGCTTTTTGATGACTACCCTGCGGACTATGATACTTTTGCTAAGCGTGGCCATCGTTGGGTGAGGGGAGATTGGCAAATTTCCCTGTGGGTCTTACCTTGGGTTTTAAACTCTCAAAGGAAGTGGGTTAAAAACGACCTCTCTTTTATCTCGAGATGGAAAATATTTGATAATTTAAGAAGAAGTCTCGTTCCTGTCGCAGCAATTATTTGGCTTTTTTTGGCCTGGACGCTCCTCCCTGGTCATCCGCTGTTTTGGACTATTCTTGTGGTCCTGATTTTTCTTTTTCCTGTTTATGCTCCTTTTGCCACGGGGCAGTGGAGGCAAAGAGGTGGAGTGACTTGGCAGGGCCATATCCTGTCTGGTCTGCGTGAGACGAAGATGAAACTCGCTCAGATATTTTTAACTGTTGCCTTCTTGCCTATACAAGCAGGGTTACAGTTTGATGCTGTCTGCCGATCGCTTTATCGACTTATAGTCTCTAAGAAGAGACTTTTAGAGTGGAACCCCTTTTTACAAAAAAAGGGCGACCTTAAGCATAAAATATCTCGGAAAGACCTTTTAAATCCCTCCATTTCTATCTCGCTATTTATGGGAGTGATTATCTTTTTTGCTCGGCCAGATGCTCTTAGTATTTATTTTCCTTTTTTCCTCTTATGGTTATTAAATCCTGTTGTGCGACAGTTTCTTCTGAAAAACCCGACCAAGAAAGAAGCAGAGCTTGAGCTTAAAGAGATTAAAGAGTTTCGTTTTTATGCACGTTCAACATGGCATTTTTTTGAAAGGTTCGTAACAGAAAAGGGGAACTGGCTTGCCCCTGATAACTTCCAGGAAGATCCCGAGCCAGTCGTGGCGTATCGAACTTCCCCTACGAACATCGGATTACAGTTTCTTTCTTATATTTCCGCGTATGACTTTGGATACATTGGACGTCACGAGATTGTGGAGCAGTTCGAACGAATCTTTCGTTCACTTGAAAAGCTTCCTAGAGAGCATGGACATTTTTTTAATTGGTATGACATAGAGTTTTTGACTCCTTTACGGCCTTGCTATATCTCAACAGTTGATAGTGGGAACCTGGCCGGACATCTTTTGGCCTTAAAGCAGTTCCTTCTGCAAGTGAGCTCCTCCAAAAGAAAGTACAATTTGTTACGTCAAGGACTTGAGGATACTCTCGCATTTCTTTTTGAAAGAATCGAGAACGTGAAAAGTTTTAACTCTCAAGAAGACCATCTCCAGATTTTAAAGAGCGTGGAACAACTCCTTTATAGAGTAAAAGACCTGAGAATTGAAAATGAAAAACAGTGGAGACAAAGCTTAGAAGAACTGTCCTCAAATGTTCTTGAAATTCATAGGCAACTTGAACTTCACTTAGAAAGTGAACGCATTCATAAAATTGTAGAGATTAGTAAAAGACTTTTAGTTCAGATCACTGAACTTCACAGAGATTTGAATGCAGACCTTTCGAAACTGACAAACCGTGAGGCCATACTGGTAGAAAAATGCGCTCAAATGTTTTCTGAAATGGACTTTTCTTTTCTATTTGATGATAAAAGAAAGCTTTTCACGATTGGTTATAACGTCGAAGAAAATGAGTTTGATAGCTCATATTATGATCTTCTGGCTTCAGAGTCCCGCTTGGCAAGTTTTGTGGCCATAGCTAAAGGAGACGTTCCCTTAGAGCATTGGTTTCGTCTTGGTAGACAGCTAGCATCAGTCAAGGGAGTGCGGGCGTTAACCTCTTGGTCGGCCTCTATGTTCGAGTACCTCATGCCAATTCTAGTCATGAAGAGCTATGAAGAAAACTTGTTAGATCAGACATATCGTTCTGTCGTCAAAAGACAGATTGAATATGGCAAGGAACAGAGTGTGCCTTGGGGCGTATCAGAGTCTGCCTACAACGCCCGTGACTTGCAGATGAACTATCAATATGGACCTTTTGGAGTCCCTGGACTGGGACTTAAGCGTGGTCTCAGTAACGAGCTTGTTGTTTCACCTTACTCCACGATGCTTGCAGCTATGATTGTTCCTAGACAGGCCTTGAGTAACTTGAGGAAACTTAAAAGTTTAGGAGGTTTTTCTGACTACGGTTTTTATGAGTCCTTTGATTACACGGTTGAGCGCTTACCTGAAGGCAAAAACTTTGCTGTTATTCACTCATATATGGCCCACCATCAGGGAATGAGTTTTGTTTCGCTAAATAATCTTATCAATAAAAATATTATGCAAAAGCGTTTTCACAGTGAGACGTCAGTGATGGCCACAGAGCTTTTGCTGCAAGAAAGAACCCCCAAAGATGTTGAACTAGCGATGCCGAGAAAAGAAGAAGTGGAGCATAGTGGGTTTTTACATTCGACAAGGGATTACTTTCCACGAGAATACTACGATGTGAATTTATCACTTCCTCGTACACAAGTTCTCTCAAACGGTACTTACTCTCTTCTTCTAACTTCGGCCGGCTCAGGTTATTCACGGTTCGGAAAATTCTCTGTGACGAGATGGAGAGAGGATTCAACTAGAGATCACTGGGGTCAGTATTATTACATACACGATCTGAATTCAGGTGATTACTGGTCTGCGACTTATCAACCAATAGGAAAATCACCCAGGAAGTTTGGTTCAGTTTTTTCAGAAGATAGTGTGCGTTTTTGGAGAAATGATAAAAATATTGTGACCAAAACAGAGATTGTCGTTTCTCCAGAGGATAGTGTTGAGTTAAGAAAAATAACCCTCATTAATGAGTCTCAATCTCCCCAAGAGCTAGAACTAACGAGCTTTATGGAGTTGGCCTTAGCGAGATTTAATGATGACAATGCCCACCCTTCATTTAGTAAGCTTTTTATCCAAACAGAACTTGCCCCAAATCAAAATGCCTTGCTGGCGACACGGCGTCGCCGATCGAGTGAGCAAGAGGAACTTTGGGCCTTTCACACAATCGCCTGTAGTCTTCCGTTTCCCGGAACTGTTGAGTATGAAACAGACCGTTCACTTTTTGTCGGAAGAGGTCATACCCCAAGAAATCCCGCTGCTCTTGAAAATTATAAACCTCTTTCGAATACCGTCGGTTCTGTTCTCGATCCTATTTTTTCTTTGCGAAAGAAAGTGACAGTCCCAGCGGGGAAGTCTGTTAAAGTCGTTTTCTCTACTGGGATGGTAGAAGATAAATCCCTTGCGCTTGAACTTGTCGACAAGTATTCTGATTTTTACACCTTCGAGCGCGAGTCAGAGATGGCCTGGACGCAAGCTCAAGTTCAGTTGCGGCACTTGAAGACCGACACTTTAAAGGCACATCTCTATCAAAAGCTGGCCGGAAGAGTTCTCTACCTCGATGGATCCCTCAGACCAAATTCACAAATAATCTCCCAGAATAAACGCACGCAAATAGACTTATGGCCTTATGGAGTTAGCGGAGATTTTCCCCTCATCCTTATCGAAATGAATGATGAAAAAGATATTTCTCTCTTTAAGGACCTGTTGCATGCGCATGAGTATATGCGCTTAAAAGGTATTGTAGTTGACTTGGTTGTGTTGAATCTAAGTTCTTCAAGTTACTTACAATCTTTGCAAGATGAGTTGACGAGGCAAGTGCGCATGAGTGGTTGTCAGGGACTTTTAAATAAACATGGAGGTATCTTTCTTCTACGCTCTGATCTTATGCCACGTGAAGATGTTTTACTTTTTCGCTCCATTGCGCGCGCGGTATTTAAGGGGAGTCTTGGATATTTAGAAGAGCAGCTGAGGCATCGAAAACCTCGCAGTGAAATGCCTTCTTACTTTAAAGCTGAAATGGAAGTCCCTGAATATGAAAACTACGAACTCAAGTTACCAAAACTTAATTTTTATAACGGCTTAGGTGGTTTTTCTGAGGAAACCAATGAATATGTTATTGGTCTTGAGGGCGAAAATAGCTGGACTCCCGCTCCCTGGATTAACGTCATTGCAAATTCTCTAGATTTTGGCTTTATTGTTTCAGAGTCTGGGGCGGCCCACACATGGTCAATGAACAGCCGAGAAAATAGAATCACCCCATGGTCAAATGACCCTGTAAGTGACCCTTCCGGTGAAATTATTTATATTCGTGATGAGCAAACAGGGGAGCTATGGTCACCAACTCCTCTTCCTATTAGAGACGACGGGCCTTATCTCATTCGACATGGTCAAGGATATTCGCAGTTTCAGCATATCTCTCACGAGATCGAGCAAACTCTAAATGTTTTTGTGGCGTTGAACGACCAGGTGAAAATTTCGGAACTATGCTTGAAAAACCTTGGAACTAGAACCCGCTATCTTAGTGTGACAAGTTACGTTGAGTGGGTGCTCGGTGTTCACAGAGAGAGCTCTGCCGCAAACGTGATTACTGAATATGATACGAGTACAAATGCGATATTCGCACGAAACTCTTACAATAATGAATTCGCTTCAAGAATTTCCTTTAGTTATATGGGCCCACTATCCTCAGAAGAGACTCATAGTTTTACTTGTGATAGGCGAGAATTCTTGGGCAGAAATGGTGACCTGGATAAACCTCTCGGACTAAAGAGAGTAAGGCTTTCGAATACCTTTGGAACGGGGCTTGATCCCTGCTGTGCTCTTCAGTCTGTTGTTGAGCTAAAGCCCGGACAGGAAGAAACAATTGTTGTGCTGCTTGGGCAAACAGAAAGTAGAACACAGGCCCGTGAACTAATTAATACTTATGGGCATAAAGCTGCCTCGAAAAAAACATTTCAAGCAGTTATTTCTTTTTGGGGTACAACTTTAGGGCGTATTCAAATAAAGACTCCCGACGAGTCAATGAATACTCTCGTTAATAGATGGCTTCCATATCAAACTCTTTCTTGTCGCCTTTGGGGAAGAACGGCTTTTTATCAATCGGGGGGAGCTAATGGTTTTCGTGACCAGCTCCAAGATGCAATGGCAATGATTCATCTCAAGCCAGAGGTGACGAGAAAGCAGATTTTAATTCATGCAGCGAGGCAGTTTAAAGAAGGGGATGTTCAACATTGGTGGCACCCACCAACCGGAAGAGGGGTGAGGACACATTTCTCCGATGATCTTTTATGGCTGCCATTTGTTGTGAACTTCTATCTCAAGATGACAGAGGATTATTCAATTCTAGATGAGCAAATTCATTTTATTGAAGGTCCTGAGCTAGAGCAGCATCAAGAAGATGCTTATATCTTTCCCGATATCTCAGAAGAAAAGGGAAGTCTTTATGAGCATTGCGCACGAGCGCTGGATAGAAGTTTAAAACTTGGTATCCATGGACTTCCTCTTATCGGCTGCGGTGATTGGAATGATGGCATGAATCGCGTAGGCCATAAGGGAAAAGGAGAGAGTGTTTGGGTCGGATGGTTTTTACATTTTACACTGAGCGAGTTTTTGCCACTGTGTAAGAGATTTGGCGAAAACCAGAGAGAGGCAATCTATTCAGAGCATATAAATAAATTAAAACTTGCGATCGAAGAGGAAGCTTGGGATGGGCGATGGTATAGACGGGCATTTTTTGATGACGGAACTCCCTTGGGCTCCAACTCTAATGATGAATGCAAGATCGATTCTATATCTCAGTCTTGGGCCATTCTCTCAAAGGCCGGTGATAAAGATCGCGCCTATCAAGCAATGGATGCAGTTGAAAAAAGACTTATCAATTGGGAAGATAAACTGGTTAAGTTATTTTCGCCAGCTTTTGACAAGACTGAGGAAGATCCCGGTTATATCAAAGGTTATGTTCCAGGGGTTAGAGAAAACGGTGGGCAGTACACCCATGCAGCGATCTGGACTCTGATGGCCTACGCTCAGCTCGGAGATGGAGAAAAGGCCACAAAGCTTTACCAACTGTTAAATCCCATAAATCACTGCTTAGATTTTGAGAGTATGTCAAAATATAAAGTTGAACCCTATGTCATGGCAGCAGACGTTTATGGCGTTGAACCTCATGTCGGTCGGGGAGGGTGGACATGGTACACAGGCTCTTCGAGCTGGATGTACCGTTCGGCTTTGGAGTCTATTCTTGGTTTAGAGAGACGCTCGAATAAGATAAAAGTCGACCCAAAGGTGCCAAACTCTTGGGATGGTTTTAGCATTGTTTATTATTATGGTCAGAGCCGTTATGAGATTATTTTAAAACGTGGGGACTCCTCTTTAAAATATAAAGCCGATGAATGGATTGAAATAGTTGACGATGAACACGAGCATTTAATAGAGATTTATTTTTAAAATGGAATCACATTGATCAATTCTGTATTAAGTCAATCATCTGACAAACATAAAGTTCATACGCGAAAGTGGCATACAGGCCGTAGCGGTAAGCGCGCTGCTGCAATAGGTTCCCACATCGGTGTCCCCCCCGTAAGTTTGTTGTGTTCCATCTTTTCCTCTGAAACCCCATTGAACTTTAGGGTTAGTATGGCCCTGAACTGTTCCAGAAGTGCCCACGCCTGAGGAATAAAGTGCTCCTTCACGGCTTCCATTAGTAAACATGGCGCTACCTTCTCCGCCTTCGATGGCAGAGTTAGCAGAACCGACCGCACCAGTGGTTTGACTATTGGTCATGAGACTAAAGTTACTTTCAAACCATTGGTTGTTGTAAGATGCAGACCAAGAAACGACTCCGCCAGCAACACTTTCAGAGTTATTAGTATCGAGTGAGTTATTAAAGATATTCTCGGGAACAAGTCTAATCGAAAGATATATTTCACTAAAGTAAGTTCTTGTATAATTTGTATCCCCGCTGTCTGTCGTGACATGCATTAGGTGAGTGGCCCCTCCTTTGACAAAGGGGCGCAGGTCAAGAGAGCCTGCCATGTTCGCGGTAGAGGAAAGCGTGTTCATGTCTGCTAGGTTTATAGCCGCTCTTCCCGCATTGGTCGGCAATGCATAGTTTCCAGCTGTAGCTAAGTCGCGGTCATAGCGAATCACGAGAGTCCAACCTCCACCTTGAGTGGTCATGTCACAGTAAGCATTGAAAGGTGTCTCTCCACCAACTCCATCGGGATCAATTTGATATATACCATTGCCTAAAGAATTGTCTCCATTCTTGAGAGTCAAACATGTGATGGGGTTTGTCGGGGCCGTGAATGTTGACGTTGGGTCTGTGAGGTTTGTCCCATAAAGGATTGTTTCGTCACTTCTCATCGCACCTTGGTACTCATTGGGTTGATACCATCCGGCCACGGGAACAGTTGAGAAAAACCGCGTACCGTCTGGGATTGAACCGAACCTTGCCCTGTAGGGCGCATTAGAATGACCTCCACTTTGAATTAAGCTCGAGGCCGTTATTATGTCATTATTATTATCGACTGCTTTGATGACACCCGGCTTTAAACTCGCAAAAGCCACATAGTCGCTATTGGCATTGACGATATAGGTGCTCTTCATAAGCCCTGTCGGTAAAAAAGGAGCGGCGGAGCCACCATCAGAGTCTGCAAAGCTTGCTCCACTCACAGGTTTATCAGCGCTTATCGACAAGCTTTCAGATTGATAAAGAGCGACGTTTCCTTCAGGGCTTATAGGAATTACTTCTGATTTATTTAAGTTCTCTACACCATTAGTCGAGTTAGAGTGAACAAAGGAGTAGCTTGTCCCGTTAAAGCTTGTCGTTAGCCTCATTGAGGATGAAGGGAAGCCAATGATGTTCTTGGAACTTGGAGGCAAGGGCTTAGGGTCGATGTAGTTTCCTCCTCCATCACTAGAGTAGTGAAATAAAAGCACTGTTCCAGTTGAAGAAACTTGGTAGCTTCCAGTGTTAGACCATTGAAGAGTGAGTCCAACACCAGGGTTTAGCGTTCCGGAGTCTAGTGGCAATCCACTTTGTGTTGCCGATATCGTTCCTGCTTCGATAGGGTAGACTTGTAGCACTTGTGGGTCGGCCCTCGTTGCATTAAAACTAAAAGATTTGCCGGCCCAAGCGACGGGGGGCCAGACGACATTTCCCCCTGCTCCGCCAGTACTGTTAGGTCCGGTTTTTCCTGCTGTGAAGATAGGTTTGTCGGCATCAATCACAGCAAATTGGGGCGACGCAAAAGTGTGAGTTTCGCCTCGGTTCAGAGTGATAAGAACACTTCCATTCAAAGTGATATTAGTATCGTCTTCAAAGGCAGCAACTCTAGATGGGTTTGCTCCTCCGACATTCATGGCCTTGTTGACACCAAAAATAGGGCTATTGGGCTGAGTCTCGCCTTCTGCAGTATTGGACCATCTCGACTGATTGACTGAATCGTAAACGACAGCAACTCTAAATTCATAAGTTGTAGAGGAGTTTAAGGAACTCACTGTCGTTGAGGTTAGTGTCGAAGTTCCATCATTAAATTGCAGCCATACACTACCACCTTTTACTCTGTAGTTGATGACGTAGTCATTGATAGTAAAGCCGCTGTCATTAATTAAACTCCATGAGATCTCTATTTGCTCTGGTAATATTGAACCCACAGAGAGTGATGAAACTGAAGGAGTCGTTGTTGTTTTAGAAACGCTCGTGCTGGCCTGAGTGGCCTGATCTCCTCCGGCATTGTCATGATCCACAGTTATATTAATGGAGGATGAGTCTGACAAACTTGAAACGTCGATACTGCTAACAATCCACGTTCTGCTTGAGCATGTTGGGGTGAAGCTGAGGCCTTGAATATTTACGCTTACAACTCTTCCATTTTCGCTGCAGTCTCCGCTGAGAGTGTAATTAGTTTCATTAGAGGTATCAATGCTTGGGGCAGAGTTAATTGTAACTGTCGGGGCCAGGACATCTTTACTGACTGTCGTTGATGCTGTTGAAGCAAAAGTACCACCGCTCGTACGATGATTTGCAGTCACTGTGATTGAAGCATTATCGGCTAAACCAGAGACATCAACAAAACCTGTACTCCAGTTTCCAGATAAGCAAATGGGATTAAAACTTAGCCCACCAATATCTATCGTCACGGTTCTGGAGTTTTCGCTGCAAGTACCTCTTACTTCATAAGCTGTGTCATTAACGAAATCAATATCGGGAGCACTTGATATCGTGACGATGGGACTTGTAGTATTTTTATTAACCGTTGTGTTTGCTTCATTACTTCCATTGCCCGATTCATGGGTATGCTCGACTGAGATCGGAAAGAAGGAGTCATCAGGCTCTGCGGAAACGTTCACAGCTCCACTTGTCCAAGAACCAGCTATACATGTTGAGGAGATCTCGAGGCTTGAAAAAAAGATTGAGATCTCTCCTCCATTTGAGCTGCAGGTTCCGGAAACTGTATAATTTGTTTCGTTGGCCCTGATAATATTTGCTGGAGAAGCGATCGTTACGCTTACACTAAATCCGGAATCTTCAGAAGTTGAGTCAGGTGCATAGCCCGCCTCAATAAAGCTGCCTCCATCTTGTTCCGGTTTGCAAGAGCAGATGAGGAGCAAGATAAATAGGGTCCATAAACTAAAAGTTTTAATTCTGTGACCTCCTTACATCTTTTCGGATACTAGTCATTAAATGATAAAGACTGGCGTCCGGTAGCCTGCCGGCCAGAACTTTTTTCCGTATAGCTTTTGTTTAGTTAAAAAAAAATTATTTACTTCCTAATAAGGTCCGATAAATTCAGTATGAAAAGCATAAGCTTAAGAGGACTATGTCTTACTATTTTGTTCGGTTATCTTTTTCCAACAGATGTTTATGGGTTCGACTTTATTCCTCAATCCCATTCACCAGATTTTCATCTACGAAAAAGCAGATCGCCCTCGCAGCTCACTGATGTGGGTCAATTTTTAGAAAATTATGAAACAGAAGAGCTCATAAAATATAAAGTTGAAAAAGGTGATCTCATTTCCAGGATTGTCGACTCTAGACTTCCAGGTCTTGGCCATATAAACGTTATCAAGCTCATAGGAAATATTAATCCTAATATTGATGATGTTGATTTTCTCAAAGTGGGGCAGGAAATTTTGATCCCAACTCGAGAGTACGCAGTATTATTACTAACGGGAAGTAGGCCCATACCCTATAGAGAAGTTGCCAGCGTTGTTAGTGTTGTTAGTAAAGATGAAAAAAAACCTCTTCCACCACCACCTACATTACCTAATAAGCCTCTCGGAAAATCTGATGATCAAGAAAAGAAGAACCAAGAAAAAATTCTTATTGTCCCAGAGTTTGAACATCTCTATACAACGATTAATGGCCGAAACACAGAAAACCAAAAAAAACTTCAACTGCTCTCGATCAGTCACTATCGAGTGAGCCTCTATAGTCAGTTTGATATTAACAAATGGACGATCAAAGCTGGAATGAGTTTAGGGGATGTAAAGTTTGAAAAGCCTTTAGGAACAAATCTTACTCAGAATGAATTTAGCTACAATTATATTCATTTCAAAGCGATGTACCGCCTAATGCCAAATTGGAGTTTTGGTCTCTCGCAGTCTTTTGGAGATCACTATTTGCACAAGGCTTTTAATAGTGGGGTCACCTTTTTTAAGACAAATCGCTACGTGGCCAAAGTCACCACGAAGATAGATTTGTACAAAGGAGATACGTTAGATTTGAGTGTTGGCGGGGGCTATGGAAAATCTATCATCACGGCCGACCAGGGAAACTCAACCGAAGGTGGGAACAACTATAATGCTTTTATAAAAGTCGAAACCCACAAAAAAAATAAGCTTAACTATTACATGGGCCTAATCTATGAAATTCACCATGAGAAAGCCGACACATATGAGCAAAAGCTCATTAATAGTGGTATTGGCCTAGGTCTTAAGAAAAATTTTTGATTGTATGAGAGATCAAATGGAGCGGGTGATGGGATTCAAACCCACGACCTGTTGCATGGCAAGCAACCACTCTATCAACTGAGCTACACCCGCTTTGATCTGACTAGAGCTTGATAATATGGTCTTTTAGCTTTGAAAAGTCAATCACTGTGGTAGGGCGATTACTTAATATATTGCCTGAAAGTTTCAGCATCGTCGGGAAGTTTCAGGCAAGCGTCATTGATAAGGTCTTCAATGACGTTTGGTTTTCTTTTGAGTTGAACTGAGAGTTTTATCACCAAATCGAAAACTCGGAAGGTTCCGTGATCACTTTGAATAAGTCCTAAGCCTATTGCGAGGGCCTCTTTGACGTGTTCTGTTGATCGGCTGAGAAGTTCAAACTCGATTAATTTAAAATCGGGACTTGATTCAAGTTCTACTGGAGTATCGTAAAGTATTTCTCTGGCCCGCGCGAACATTTCGTGGTTGAGCAGAGTCATCACAATGGTGCGGGTAATTTCCAACGCACCATCGGAAAAACGGGCCGAAGCGTTGAGGGCCTCAAGGCCTTTTTCTGGATTCTCATTTTCAAAGAGAAACTTGCCACAAAGTGCCAGTCCTGCAGCGATATGTTTTTGAATGACGGGACTTCGCTCTTCTAACTTGTGAAAAAAATCATAAAAGAAAAAAATATCGTCGTATTTTTTGTTAATGACTGAAATTTTAATCAACTCAGGTATACGCTCAGGATTGAGAGGGTAGAGTTCGATAATTTTTTTATTAACTTCGTAAGTTTCTTTCCAGCGGCTTGTTTTGATAAGTGCTTCGGCTTTAGCTCGAAGAGATTTGTAATGTCCTGGTTTTGTTTGCAGGGCCTGATCAAGATATTCTAAAGCTTCTTTGAAGTTTCGTTGCTGAAGAGCACAGAGTCCTAGAAGATAAAAAACTTCCTCGAGCTTGGCGTCTTTCATACTGAAAAGCTGTTCGGCCTGCTCTTGCGCTTCAGCATAATTCTTTTGTTTGACGAGTGTCTTAACTTTTTCCTTTTCTCTTTCAAATGGGCTGTTTGAAATCTTGGGCCCGAGAGAATTTAGTATAATAGAGCCAATGCCAACTTTGGTAAAAGGCTCTGAAACATACCCGTCAATATCATGGTCCAAAGCAATGCTGGCCGTCGAAAGTGAATTATTTGAAGAGATGATAAAAAACGCAGACGTCATTCGATCGGGTAGGATTTGATTGTGAAGTTCAAAAAATTCTAGTGCGCTCTGCTCTCCAAAACTTAGGGGACTCACCACTATTTCTGGCTGCTCTTCATGCATTCTTTCGACCGCTTCATCAAAGGTCCCTTCAAAGAATTCAATATTACTTAGGCCAACACCAAAGTCGAAAAAAATCTTTTTCAGAGTTGAGCGTAAGTTCTTATTGGGGTCGAGAACCAAAACTTTTTTATACTCAAAAAAGCTGTGGGTTTCAGGAGTAATTTGGAGATCGTATTTAGGTTCAATCATAAGTACGCAGTTTTACTCGCTCAATAGATCGTTGATTTTATCTTGCTGATTTTGATAAGTCTCGATTATATCATTCCATTCTTTAATATTGTATTGGGTAAATCTAATCGTCCAGGTCGCTCTTTTTTTATCTAAAAGTAAACTATATTGCTCGACTCTTGCGACAAGTTTAATAGCTTCCTCATTCATGTGTATATTCGGAATTTTAACAGACTTTATGAGACTATTAGGAACTAGAGTCAAAGTAACTTGGTGTCCGTGTTGGCAGCATTCTGACGGGCCTTCCATGATCATATAGTTGGCGCCAATTTCCCTCAGTGAGACTTGTTTGTCATGAATAAAATTAGTTTGAGATGTTTCATTTCTCAGATAGATGATATGTCGTATCTGGGCGAAGTCACTCAGACGTATCAGCTGAGAGAAATTTTTACTTTTCATAGAATCTCTTAGTTTAAAGATCTTAATGTTTATTATTTACATTCTAACTCGAGTTTTTGCCATGGACCTAGTAAATTCAAAACCTTTATAGATTCATAGCATCTACCTTACCCACTCCCCCTGTTTGCTCTAGTGTATAACGCGGAAGTGCCCAGCCTGGTAGGCGCTGTCTGAGTTGAGTGACAAGATCCTGGCCTTCTTTAAGAGTTAGCCTGAAGTGTTGGGCGCCCCTTGCATCGTCCGGGTGGTGCAAGTAATAGGGCCGAACTCCCATAGCGACGAGTTTTTCAAAAAGTGCAGTGAGCTCTTCAATGTCATCATTAATGCCTTTCATTAGGACGCTTTGCGAAAGAACTGAAATACCATGGCCAATGAGGTCATGGCAGGCCATCTCAACTTGAGGGTCGAGTTCATCTAGATGGTTGCAGTGAATCACGACTGTTGTCTGCAGATATTTTTGTTTGGTCTGGGAAAGTAGCTCCAGAAGTCCTTTATCTACCCTTTCAGGCAATACAACTGGAGTTCGTGAGTGAAAGCGAAGATATTTAAGGTGAGAGATTTTTTCGAGCTCGTCCAAATAACTTTTAAGTTTTGAGTTTGAGAGAATAAGAGGATCGCCCCCACTGAAAATGACCTCTTGAATCTCAGTGTGATCTTTCAAGTAATTGAGTGCTTGGTCACGCTGCTGACCAAAGGCTTCATGTTCCGTGTAAAGCTCATTTTTTCTAAAACAGTAGCGGCAAATGACTGGACAGCGCTGAGTTGTAAGAAAAAGAGCGCGGTTTTTATAGCGGTGGACAATCATTGGCGTTGGGCTGTGAGCAGCATCGGCAATAGGGTCATCCATCCCTTGCTCTAAAGACTCATCTTCGTGAGGCACGAACTGTTTCCACAGAGCTGAATTTGGACCTCTGAGTTTTATTTTTTCGGCCAAGGCCTTAGGCACAAGGACGGGGTAGTCTAGCTTTGGGAGGTCGACTTCGAGATAGCTGGCCAACTCACGTGAGCTTTTGAAGGCCTGGCGAATTGAGTTCATCCAATCGGGAGTGGGCATTTTAATTCCGCTTTTTTTTAACTGATTTAACGTAGTGATGACGGGCCCAGGCAGCAGTCCCTCGAATTAAGAGGGCCCCAAAAACCGACATCCCGATAAAATGCATAAGAACGGCCTGTGTCGTCATCGCACCGGCTTCAGAGAGGGTATAGAGTATCCAGCCTAAAAGGGCGAAATGCGCCAAAAGGATGACCAGCTGCTGAAATCGGTAAAAATAGCTGGGACGTTTTTTGATCGAGCTTTCCATGAGCGTTTTTATATCGGGGAATAAAGTTCCCGTAAAGCCTATTGAGAGAGGTGATACTTTCTTTCTTCTTCTGTGGCATTTCTCCATTCTGCAATTCGTGAGAGCAGAAATGATTTATAAACTTGCGACAAAAGGCATTTAGCATACAGCACACTTCCATGAGGAAGAGGAAGCAGGCTTGTGAGTTGCACTGGGCGCCACTCATTTTTGTGAGTCCCGCCTTTGTACTTAATCATGACGACATGGCCAAAACGTACTTTTTTCTTCAGACCTTGTAAGTGCTCGGGGATGTCGAACCCATTTTTTGGGTTGAACTCTTGGAGCATAAACAGCTTAAGAGGCTTAACTTCTCCCTTGGTCTTCTTGAGCCCTTGCGCTAGCACCTGAAGAGCTGCGAGAGCATCGTCCTCAGCGCGGTGGTGATTCTCTAGAGTGATCCCAAGCTCATCAACCAAAGTTTTAAGTTTATGGTTCGGCATTTGGGGCAGAGCACGTCTTGAATATTGGCAGCTGCAATAGACTGAATTATTTTTATGGCCTAGTTTGGATTTTTGAATGTTGAACATTAAAAAGCCTAAGTCGAATTTTGCGTTGTGGGCCAAAAGGGGAAGCTCCTCAATAAATTCTATAAAGCCAGGCATGAGATCATTGAGCAGCGGAGAGTTCGCAATCATATCATTGGTGATTCCGTGAATCTCTGTACTGTCTTCGGGGATATGGATCTGTGGATTGATGAGAGTTGAAAAGGATTTTATTTGGCCATCGGGCGTTAGCTTGAGGGCCGAAAGCTCGATAATTTTATCCATTAAAGGCGAGAGACCTGTAGTCTCGAGGTCAATAGAGATAATCCCCTGGGGAAACGAGTCGATCACGGCCTGAGTTTCAGAACTTGTAAGAGGGTGAGACAAGGTATTGGGCGTCACAGCATTTCCTTAAGTTTCGTTGACAAGTGGGACCGGCAATTTTAAAAGAATCAGGACTCTATTTTTTTAAAATCAAAGACTTAATGATTCTAAGCGATCAGCCTTGATATAGCGCAATTTTTCAAAGGATACAATCGATGAAAAAATTCGACGTAGTAGTAGTAGGCGGAGGCCCCGGCGGTTATGTCGCTGCCATCCGTGCCGCCCAACTGGGCAAGAAAGTGGCCCTTATAGAGATGGATAAAATGGGCGGTGTCTGTTTAAACCGCGGCTGTATCCCAACTAAGGCCGTTTTAAAATCGGCACATAGTGTTCATGAACTGGATGACTTCAAAGAGATGGGTATTAACGTTGACCTGAAAAGCCTCGATGGCACTCAGGCCGTCAAACGCGCGAACAAAATCAGCGACAATATCTCAAAAGGTGTGTCGTTTTTGATGAAGAAAAATAAGATTGATGTGCTTGAGGGCTTTGCCAAACTCAAGTCTAAAACTTCAATTGAAGTTAAAAGTAAAAGAGGTCACGTAGAGACCGTTGAGGCCACGAATATTGTTTTGGCCACAGGTGCTCATTATAAAACCTTTCCAGGACTAGAACACGACAACAAGCGCTTAATAGGTGCTTGGGAAGCTATTAAAATGGAAACGCTACCCAAGTCGATCGCCATTGTTGGTGCCGGTGCAATTGGTGTTGAGTTTGCTTATTTTTGGAATGCCTTTGGCGTTGATGTTCACATGTTTGAATTGGAAAAAAATCTACTTCCGATTGAAGATGAAGATAGCTCTAAAGAAGTTGAAAAAGCTTACAAAAAATATGGCATCAAGATGTCTCTTGGTGTTGAAAAAGTCACCGCTAAGAATAATGGCAACGATGTGACTTTAACTGTTACCGAAAAAGGTAAAGAGACAAAATATACTTTCGAGATGGGTCTCATTGCCGTAGGGATGACTGGGAACATCGACAGTATTGGTCTCGACAGCGTCGGAGTTAAAACTGACCGTGGCTTTGTTCAGGTCAATGATATGTACCAAACCAGTGTCCCTAATATTTATGCTGTCGGTGATGTCGCCGGGCCGCCACTTCTAGCGCATGCTGCTTCACATGAAGGTGTTGTTGCCGTCGAGCACTTGGCCGGACAAAAGCCGCACGCTATCGACAAAATGAACATTCCAGGCTGTACTTATTGTCAGCCACAAGTGGCCTCTGTTGGTTATACCGAGCGGGCCCTCAAGGAAAAAGGAATTGAGTATTCCGTAGGGAAACTTCCGTTTATGGCCAATGGTAAAGCTGTGGCGAGTAATGAAAAAGTTGGCTTTGTGAAAACCTTAATGGGGAAACATGGCGAGATGCTAGGCGCCCATATTGTAGGGACTCAAGCAACAGAGATGATCCACGAGTACACTCTTTTCAAAACGATGGAAGGAATTGATGAAGAGATTTTTGCGACCGTTCACCCGCACCCCACTTTGGGCGAGTGGTTGTCTGAGTCAGTAATGGCCGCCAAGGGGCGAGCGTTGAATTATTAATTAAGTTGAAGGAGATAAGCATATGGCCAAGCACGAAATTGTTATGCCTCAGATGGGGGAGTCAATTACAACCGGAACCATTACAAAATGGCATAAGCAAGCTGGTGATAAAGTTGAGATTGATGAGATCCTTCTCGATATTTCTACTGACAAAGTTGAATCAGAAATTCCAAGCCCGATGGAAGGACGTATTGCCGAGATTCTTTTTGAAGAAGGCGAAACGGTTGATGTTGGGGTGAAAATTGCTGTTATAGAAGATGATCCATCAGCTTCACTTGAAGGGGGCTCATCTGGTGGTGGCGCTTCTGAATCCAAGTCCGAAGAAAAAGAACCCAAAAAACAGGAGAGCATCACACAAGAAAGTGCCTCTTCTGAAAAAACACAAAAAACTGAAAAATCTTCTGACGATCAGCCAGAAGGACGTCGCTTCTACACACCACTTGTGAAAAAAATGGCCTCAGAAGCTGACATCCCTCTTTCGGAGCTCTCGGATATAGAAGGCTCTGGCGCTGGTGGGCGAGTTAATAAGGCGGACCTCGAAGAGTATATGGAAAACCGCGACAGCTCGAAGGCCTCCAAGTCTAAGAGTTCAACGGCCTCGAATGTTCCAAGCGGTGGAGTTGCCGAAGTCAGATCTTCTGGGGAACGCGTTGAAGTTATCCCTATGGATAATATGCGAAAGGCGATTGCGCGCAATATGGTGGAGAGTAAACAAAAGTCTCCTCATGTAAACTCGATTGATGAAATTGATATGACAGAACTTTTTAAATTCCGTGAAGGCTTTAAGGAAGAGTTTAAAAAGCAAGAAGGCTTTAGCCTAACTTACACTCACTTTATCCTTTACGCCCTAGTTCAGGCGCTCCGTGAGCACCCTATGGTCAATGCTTCGATTGAGGGCGATAACATCGTCTTGAAAAAAGACATCAACCTCGGCTGCGCTGTGGCCGTTCCCGGCAATGGTCTCGTCGTTCCAGTCATTAAAAATGCTGACAGCCTGAACTTGACTGGCATTGCCCGCAAGGTGAATGAGCTTGCGATGAAAGCACGTAGTAAGAAGCTGACAATGGACGAGCTTACTGGTGGCACGTTCACTTTCACAAATGTTGGCTCATTTGGCACATTGATGGCCACGCCTGTTATTCTTCAGCCTCAACTAGGTATTTTTGCCGCTGGTGTGATTAAAAAGCGCCCCGTGATTACGGCCGACGATGCGATCGCTGTTCGCCAAATGATGTACGGTACTCATACTTATGATCATCGTTTAGTAGATGGTGAACTTGGTGGGAAGTTCCTCGAGACTGTGAAACAAAAGCTCCAGCAGATGGACCCTAAGTCTTTGTTCTAGACATTTCTCATGCGGCCACAAGCTGTCTAAGCTTCACTGGCCGCATTCATGATAAAACGGTGTATGCAAAAATGTGTCATCGTTTGGCTCAAGCGCGATCTGCGCACACAAGACCATGCAAGCTTTCAAGCAGCTTACCAGACGGGGTTACCTGTGCTGCCGCTCTTTTGCTTTGAACCCTCAGTCTCTTGCTCTCCAGATTTCGATATTCGGCACTGGCGCTTTCAATGGGAAGGTCTTAATGATCTCCTTCACCAACTCTCAGAGTATTCAGGCGAGATCGCTTGGGGACATGTAGAAGTCCTTGAGGCCCTTGAGTTAATCTCTTCAAAATTTGATATTTACTCCCTGTTTTCACATCGTGAAACAGGCACTTCAGAAACCTTTGCACGGGATATTGAAGTAGGGAAGTGGTGTAAAGAGCGAGGTGTGAGATGGGAAGAGTTTAAACAACTACCTATTCAGCGCGGGCGAGAGAATCAGCCTAAGGCCTGGGACGCTCAGTGGATCAAGTTTATGAAATCTGATCCAGCACAAGTAGACTATCAAAGAATAAATTGGGTGGACATCGATTCTTTGCAACTACCTCAGCATTTGCCAGAGGAGGTACTTACTTCTGAATCGAAGATGCAAAAAGGAGGAGAGAGTGCGGGGCTTTTAAGGCTAGAAGAATTTATTAATCTTGGATTTTCTCAATACCTTAAGTCATTACCTAAGGCCGAAAAAAGTCGCAGGTTTACTTCACGTTTGTCTTCTTACTTGTCCTGGGGGCACTTAAGTACACGTATGTGCTATCAAAACATTGAAGCTCGAACGAAAGAGTCAGAGCATAAAGTTTCTCGTAATCAGTTTCTTGCTCGCATGAAATGGCAGGCCCACTTTATTCAAAAATTTGAGCGAGAAATTGAAATGCAAAAAAAGGATCAAAACCCTGCCTTCTCTCATCTTCGAAAGAAAAAAAATAAAAAATACATTAAAGCGTGGGAGGAGGGGATGACTGGATTTCCATTAGTCGATGCTTGTATGAGGTGCGTGGATAAGACCGGTTATTTGAATTTCCGTATGCGGGCCCTCGTTGTCTCTTTTTTAACTCACCATCTTTGGCAGCCCTGGCAAGTTGGTGCAAAAATCTTGGCACGAAAATTCCTCGATTATGAACCAGGGATACATTACCCACAGTTTCAAATGCAGGCAGGGACGACTGGCATGCACACCTTACGTATTTATAACCCTATTAAGCAGGCCAATGAACAAGACCCAGAAGCACTTTTTATTAAGAGGTGGGTACCAGAGCTAAACAACCTCCCCACACACTTGGCCCAAAATCCTTGGGAGATTACATCTATGGAGCAGGCCTTTTATTCCTTTTCTTATGCTGTTGATTACCCAAAGCGCATCGTAGATGAACAGCTCGCGGCCAAACATGCACGAGATGTTTTATGGAAATCAAAAAAATCTGATCAAGCAAGAGGCCATCGAAATCAAATTATAAAGCGACATGGGATCAAAGGTTTCGAAAAAAGAGGTAAGAAAAAATAAAGGCCATCTCACTTTCTACCTCACTCGCATTTGCTATAAAAAAAACTGCAAAACTTATGTAAAGTGGTGGCAGGCGCTATGATACGAGTTTTTTTGAACAACACCTTATCGATTATGATGTCTACTCTAATTGGGTCTTTCAGTCAAAATGGAAGAGTCCTACTTAGCCTACAAGTTATTGAGCGATGAGGTAAACAGACTTATTCTTAAAGTTGCCACTTTGATTATCAAGGACCGCATCTCTTATATTCTCAATACAGCGAACATCATGGAAGTAAATATCGGCATAAGTTGAGGTTCTTTTAATGTATAAAACTCCATTATCGCGCTGATTAATAGAGCAATGTGTTTGAGACCAAAGGACAATGAAGTTAAAAGCGACGAATAAGCCGCCATCTTTTAGAACCTTAAGACCTTCAGGTGCCTGGAAAACACGACACTTGAGCATTCCTTCACCAGGTTCCATAGTGTCCAGACAGTCTTGAAAGAATGAGTCATCAAGTGAGTCTGTAAATTTATAGGCCTGAACATCGGTAAGTGTCGATGCGCTTAAAGAAAAAGAAGTTAACAGCAAAAATGCCAATGTAATTATTTTCATCAAATTCTCCTATATAGAGCGGACAGAGTTAGCGCAATATACCGTATTGTGTTGTTGAAATCTTGTTTCAGATAAAGTTTACAGGATATGTTACTTTTTAACGGCCTTGTCTATAAAGGCTTCTGCGGCCCTAAAAATCCGATCCTTCTTTTCTTTCGGAATCTTATCAAGCGTTTTTATAGTTAAGGACAGTCTCGGGTTTTGAGAGAAGAAGTCTCTATGTTTCGCGATAAAGCGCCAATAGAGCCCATCGACAATATCCGTCCACTCGCCCTTGGGGAACCTTCCCATTTTAAGCCAATAATTAGAGCCGCAAATGTAGGGTTTTGTGGCAAAGATTCCACCGTCACTGAATTGCCCCATCCCAAATACATTAGGGCCCATCACCCAGTCTGAGGAGTCGACGTACATTTCCATAAACCAGCGGTAGACCTCTTGAGGATGAATTTCACAAAGGAGCATCATATTGCTTAGCACCATGAGCCGTTCAATATGATGGGCGTGGCCATAGCGCCAAGATTTTTGAAGGGCGCTATCTAGTGGTGGTATTCCTGTCTCTCCCTCGTACCAGCAAGTACCAAGCTGACCTTGGTGATCCCAGAAATTTTCTGTTTGCTGAAACTCATCAAACTCTTGATAAATTCCTCTGACGAATTCTCGCCACCCTAAAACCTGACGGACAAAACCTTCAACGCTATTAAGCGGGGCCTTCTTTTTTTCATATGCTTCAATCACAGCGTCGACAACTTCTTGAGGTGTGAGCAGGCCTGCATTGATATAAGGAGAGAGAATCGAATGATAGAGAAAATCATCTTTGAGCGTCAGAGCATCTTGGTAGTCACCAAAAAACTCAAGCCTCTCATCAATGAATGTCTCGAGACATATTTTTGCCTGCTTTCGAGTTGTCGCGGGCCAAAAGTGTTGCCCTTGACCGGGATGATCGGCAAATAGCTCATCGACAAGCTTAATGACCTCTTCTGTTCTTTTTGTTTTCTTTGTCTGTGGCAAAGGTGGAGCAGTACGATTTTTTGGCCATTTTTTTCTATTTTCTTGATCAAAGCTCCAAGCACCGCCTTCCGGTTTACCATCCTTATCGACTAAGACCGAGAAGTGTTTTCGTTGCCTTTCATAAAAGGTCTTCATAAAGGGACGCTTAACGCTACCAAGATAGTCTTGAAACTCTTCACGAGAGACCAAAAACATAGGAGAGGAATGAACGACAAGATCAACATCATGCTTATGACAAAAGCTGGTCAGTCGCTCTTCAAAAAACTTGTCTTCGATCTCAAAACAATGGAGTTGATCAATATGATGTTCGTCGAATGTTTTTTGGAGTTTTTCACAAAAATCGCTTCTTTTCTCTTCACCGAGATCTAGCTCGTGATAGGTCATCTTTATTTTCTTTTTTTGAAGTTCATCTCGTAAACTTCGCATAGAGCTCAGGAAAAAAATGATTTTGTGTTTGTGGTATTTAAAGTGCGTACAAAGCTCTACATCCTCGGCCATGAAAACATGATCCAAGGGAAGCTTTTTAAGTTCATTGTAGGGAAAAAGTTGGTTGCCAAGAATGAGGGTGAGTTTATTCATAACTAACCCTAAAATGAGATATCTTAAAATTAAACTAGATATCTCCTAGAAGTCTTGGATCATACCCACAAGTTCAGGGTAGTCGATAAAAGGATTGCGGTTGTTTTGAATTTCATAGATCCCGTCATTTCTTTTTTCTTCTTCACGGTCGACAGGGTCTTGATTGTGCCAACGTCGTAGGGCCGCTTCTTCACTTTCTGGAATTTGAAGCTGGTAGCGCACAGAAAAGTAGAAAACTGCTCGCGCGACATTACCTTTGGCCTCATCAGCAGGCTCGAAGTATTGAAGGTGGCTTCTACGGTCAATTGAAATTCCGATGGCAGATGAACGGCATCCATCAATTTCGCCTCCATCAACATCCCCAAAGTTGTAGCTTGAGCGGATACTGTTGGCCCGGCTATTGGTAGGGAAGAGGTGGTGGAGATCGCCTTTTTGCATCCCACGAGAAAAGCGCCCCGTGAACTTACTTTGAGGCCAAGTATGCTCTGTGTTGATTTTTGTATGTGAAGGAATGCGCCCACGACCGACTCTGTCGTGTTCAGTGAAAACCTCGTTGCAGTAAACGTCTTTGATAAAATATCCGCGGTCGTTTCTTTTTAAATGCAGTTTTCCAAAAAGCTCTTTTCTGGCGTGGCGGTAAGAAAGAGATTCTTGCCGATAGCAGCTCTGGTTAGCTTTAAGGTTTTTTTGGCAACCGATTTTATCTTCTTCGCCAGGAGACTTCATGTGGGTTTCGTCGAGGACCGTAAATAGGGCCTGCTTCAGTCTTGCTCCTGAGAGCTGACCTCGTTCAAATTTTTCTTGGTATTCATGCGGGTAATAGCTGTGGCGGGCAGAAGAGAGGGCGGGAAGCAAACAAAGAACAAAGAGCACTATCCGTGTGATTCGCATAAAATTTCCTTTCTCAAAAATTGATCATGGTTAAATTTACACAGTAATCTTAACGAGCATGTATTAATTTGGCTAATGTTTTTTTTAAGCTAGACGTTACGTCGCGTCGCGTATTCCCTCGACAGACTTCAACTAAAATCAAATTTCGTTGTCTTTAGTTTTTGCGTACGTTATAAGGGGCAAGATCAAAACGCAGATTGCGCAACGCATTGTTAAAGTAGGTTCTCAATGAAGATATTTTTATCCTTTTTTCTTATGACTTTGATCTTTCCTTTTGGGGCCCAGGCTTTTGAAAAAGAGGCTTGTATCTCTAATCTGACAGATAATTACTTTGTGAATAGTAAGTCCTTCACTATTGATACGGACAGATACAACGTTCGCGACTATGGAAACGATCACCTGGCCTTTGCTATTTTAATGGTGCGTTTGACTCTTAAAGAAGAAGGTTGTCAAAGAGACGTTGTAAACTTTGGGCAGGGTCCTTTAGGGCGAGCAACTCATAGCTGTGAACTCCTAGTCCCTGGACGCGAATACTCAAGAAGTTGTTATATTGAAACAAATCTTGGGGCCTTTATTATCACCACTGATTTTCAAACCCTCGCCCACGTTATCTATAAGCGTTGGGACTAGTGTCCTTTTAGTTTCTTAAGCCGCTGCGAGATTTTTGCCTCAACCCCTTGTTGGGTGGGGCGATAGAATGCGGGGATTTTTTCCCGCGTATATTCTTGTTTAACGTAATGGTCTTCATAGCTGTGAGGGTAGAGGTAAGGCTTTGTTCCTTTAGGGGGGAAGTTTTTGAGATGATCGGGCACTCTTAGGGTTGAGCTCTCTTGAACGAACTCTAGCGCTTCATTCATCGCATTGTAAGCGGCATTACTCTTCGTTGTAGAGCTTAGGTAGCTAACAGCATGGGCCAAATTTATCCTGGCCTCAGGCATGCCTATTTGCTGGACAGCTTGCATGGCCGCGACCGCCAAACTCAATGCCTGTGGGTCAGCGTTACCGATATCTTCAGAAGCAAAAATCACTAGGCGCCGGGCGATAAAAACCGGGTCCTCACCGCCATCGAGCATGACGGCCAGCCATAAAAGTGCGGCGTCGGGATCCGAGCCCCTCATACTTTTTATAAAAGCTGAGATGACATCGTAGTGGCGGTCTTGGTTCTTATCGTATTCGCGCGCATTTTTAAGGATAAGCTTTTTGGCCCTTTCAGGACTAATGCTTTGTGGGTCTTGGTCAGAATGCTCCAGCATTAAAATATCTAGCGCATTTAAGGCCCGTCGGGCATCACCGCCCGAGAGGTCGGCCAATAAATGAATGACTTCATCTTTAAGTTTGAACGCCTGTTTTTGGCACGCGCGATCCAGGATATGAGAGAGCTCTTCTTCACTCAATGAAGGAAGTTCGACTTGCTGAAGTCTTGAGAGCAAGGCCCTATTGAGCGCACTTTTAGGATTCTCTGTTGTGGCGCCTATTAAAACAAACTCGCCTTTTTCGACAAAGGGTAGGAGAGCGTCTTGTTGGGCCTTATTGAAACGGTGAATTTCATCGATAAAAATGGCGAATGGCTTTTTTTGGAAAGTCTGCATTTCTTGGGCGGACTTGATAAGCTTTTTCAAGTCATTCACACCTCCCAAAACGGCATTGAACGAGTAGAGCTCAAGCTGGGCCTTTTCGGCCAATAGGCGGGCCAATGTTGTCTTGCCTGAACCCGGAGGACCATAGAGGACGAGGCTAGGCAGACGGGCCTTATCTAAAAAGGCGTAGCGTTGCAGTAAGCTATTAAGACCTTGAAATTCCTCTAGATTCTCTGGCCGCATTCTGTGGGCGAGGGGTGCGGAATCCGGGACTTCAGAAGTTCCCTCACTAGGACTTGGGCGCTGGGGCTTCTCGTCACCTGAGTTGAAAAGACCTATTTGTGAATTATCCGAATGTTTTGGACCCCGTGTAGGCATGGGTTTCTCACCAGTTAGCGGTTGACAATAAAGCAGCTGCATCTTAACTTAAGGAAACTTTTTTAGCTAGGCAACTGGCTTTAGACAAGCTTCGTTAAAGGAGCTTTTGAGTGTTTGCGAAGAGGAGGTGATGTTACGTGAGCAAGAAAGAACCAAATATCGTGATTAAAATCGATGAAAGAACTAATCTCGAGCGTTCTTTGAAGAAATTCAAGAGAATGTGTGAATCTTTCGGCGTGATTCGTGAGTACAGAAAGCGGCAAGAATACAAAAAGCCTTCTATCCGCAATAAAGAAAAACAAGCCGCCGCAGAGAAAAGACGTAAAAAAACAGCGATGAAATACAATCGTGGTTCAAAGATTTAAAAAAATGGCCCTACCTTGAGTGGGGCTTTTTTTTTGCTCGCTTTAGCGAAGCATCAGCTTAAGAATAGAATTCCACCTATTATGCATAATCCCTAAAGTTCTCAACACTACCGAGTTGAGCTTTTTGTCATAGGCCTTCGAAAGGTTTTTGTGAAAAGTATTCCAAGCAAAATTGTAGTCTTCAACTCTATTGATTAAATGCACTTTATCTCTTGGCTTTATGATTCGTTGATCAACTTTTTTAATGAAATTCACCCAGAGATCGTAGAACTCACCACGAAGGGGTTCACCGAGTAGGGCCGGCATATTGATCTCTGCCAGTAAAAGCATATCGTGAATACGCTGTTGGTAGTCTAAGGCCTTCATCTGAGGAGAGCGAAAAGGAGTGTCTAGAACAATGAGCTGCAGCTCGAGTGACTGTAAGATTTTTTGATTGCCTTGGGACATCAAAGAAAGGTTTGTATAAAGCTCAATCAAGATATTAACTTCGCTGGAACTTTCGCCCATCGTAAAATTCAGCTTCGTCGCTTGTAAGTCGAGAAGCACGCGATCGAGGTTTTTTAATTGTCGGTAAAGTTCTTTGAGTTGGGGGCGGCACTCTTCGAGTTGATGAGGGCATGAAGCCGAGAGCCTGACAGAGTTTTCATGAATGCGGGTCAATCTCTCTTGCAGTTGGATGAGATCCTCTGAATGAGGAGCCATTTTCTTGATAAGATGAAAAAATTCGATTCGGATACTTCTGAGCTGGCGAATCGCATAACGGCGAAATGAAGCATCAGAAAGTTGGATGTTTTCACGTGAAAAATGGTGAAGAGAAGAAACCTTTCCTACATTCCATCTGGCCTGTGCCCCTGCGTTGAGGGAGATCAAAATAGCAAATAGGGTAATTAAAATCTTCACCCTCTAAGTATAGAAACTACGGCCCAGAAGTAAAGCTACGCTGCGAGCTTTGACTTTAAGTTGCGGTGGATTCTTTCTGGAAGTTTCAAGTGTTGTGGAGGCTCCGTAAAGCTTTGAAACTGTCCTTGCCATGAAACGTCTGAGGAGAAGTGTATATCCACATGAGGAGCTACTTCTACATCAAAAACCCACTTTTCTGGAAATAGAGATAGTGGGAGGCTGGTGAGTACAAAGTTCACGGGTTTATCTTTAGGAAATTTGCCTGAATACAGTGCTGCTAAACAAATAAAGGCACCGAAATCTGAAGCCTCAATATGTACGTTTTTAACATCTTTATGTTTAACAAGGCGAATGAGCCTCTGCGTATATTTATTCATCAGCTCATCATTGACTGTTTGAAAGGCCACAATTTGTTCTCGGTGTTTATGGCTAAGCTGTCTCTTTTCTTCTTCAGATAGGTTAAAGCGCTTGAAGTTAACCATGAGTGTTTGAGTCACTTGAGGTCTTTCGGGAGGAGTAATGTCAAAGCGTATATTTTTGATTTCTTTTTTGGATTTCTGACAGACTGTTTTTATTTGACCGCGATAAGGATTTTGACAGATCATACGTTCCCCTTCCCCAAAGATACTCGATAAGGATCAATTTTCAGTAATCCAATTATACCGTCATATCGGATAATTTGAGGGGAAGGTTGAGTAAAAAACTTCGGGGGTCAATAAGCCCCCGAAAAGCTGTTGGTGCAAGGCCCATGCCGTTGCACTCAAGATTCTCTAAATCTTTTCAACTGCCAACGAAAGTTGATGGCCATCGATTTTAAAGTCTTCAAAGTCTGCGCCACTGCTGGCCTCAAGTTGGTCACAAAGAGTTTCGCTTTGAATATAGGCCCCGTGCTCCTTGATAGCATCGGCCAGAGGCTCTTGTGCTTTAAAGAGCACTCGGATTCGATCATCGACATTTAACCCTATGTCTTTTCGAGTCTTTTGGATCCTATTAACCACTTCTCTGGCCAGCCCTTCACGAATCAACTCGTCGTTCAGTTGGCAATCCAGATTGATAGAGATAAATCGATTGGAGAGTGCTTGAGTTCCCGCTTTTGCCTCACGATAGATGAGAAAGTCATCAGCGCTGAAGTCCTCTGAGTCAATTTCTATTTTTTCATCCGCCTCAAGCTTGGCCAATTGAGAAGCTTCGAGGTTTTGGATTTTTTTCATAAAAGCACCCATACGCTTGCCTAGGCGCTTCCCTAGAACAGGGAGGTTTGGCTTGGCGTAAAGCTTGATATACTTGTCCTCTTGAGTATCAAAATCGAGAGTTTTTACATTGAGCTCGGCCTGAATATAATTTTGAAGCTTAGAGATCTCATCCAACAATGACTGGTCCTTATGAATGATAGTTAAACAGGCCAGAGGTGTTTTTACTTTGATCTGTTCTTGGTTTCTTTTTTGACGCCCAAGAAGGATGATTTGTTGCATTCTTCCCACAGCATCTTCTAGGTCTGCATCGATTAAAGACTCATCGGCTTCCGGATATTCACAAAGGTGAACAGATTCGGCCGCTAGTTCTGAAGCCTTGGGATCAAACTTCAAGAGTTCGCGATATAGATGCTCGGAGAGGAAAGGAGCAAAAGGGGCCATGGCCGTTGAGAGTTCTTTGATAGCGGTGTAGAGAGTTGAGAATGCGGACTTCTTGTCTTCTGTTAGGCCTTCTCCCCAAAAGCGCGAACGGTTTAAGCGGATGTACCAGTTTGTGAGATCTTCAATAAAAGTAAAGAGCGCCGGCACGACATTGTAGAGGTGATAGGCCTCCATTTCATGAGCAATTTCTTTTTTGAGAGTTTGAAGGTGCGAGATCAACCAGCGGTCAGTGATGTTGTCACCTTGGACATAATGATCGCGGCAGTTCCAGCCATCTACGTTGGCGTAGGTTTGAAAGAATTTATACGAGTTGTACCAAGGCAGAAGGGCCCGACGGACCATATCTTTAACACCTTCATCAGAGAAGCGTTGCTCTTCTCCTTTTACTAGACCTGAATTTATCAACGTAAGTCTTAAGGCATCTGCGCCAAACTTTTCCATCAAGATATCTGGTGGAGTGTAGTTGCGCAGACGCTTACTCATTTTCTTACCGTCGGAGGCCATGACAATACCGTTGACGATAACATTTTGAAAGGCCGGCTTGTCGAACAAGGCGGTTGAGAGAATAGTTAATGTGTAGAACCAGCCACGAGTTTGATCTAGCCCTTCTGCAATAAACTCCGCAGGAAAACCTTGCTCGAACATTTCTTGTTTTTCAAAAGGGTAGTGAATTTGAGCGTAAGGCATTGAGCCCGACTCAAACCAACAGTCCAGAACCTCAGAGATTCTTTTGTAAGTACCCTCTTCTCCTTCAACTTCAAAGTCGAGCACGTCCACACTTTCACGGTGGAGGTCATCGAGGTGTTTACCGGTGTATTTCTTAAGCTCTTCAACAGAGCCTATGCAAATAAAATTATCAGTCGTTTCGTTGTGCCAAACAGGAAGGGGAGTTCCCCAAACGCGGTTTCGAGAAATCGACCAGTCGCGAGCGCCCTCGAGCCATTTCCCAAAACGCCCATGCTTGATGTGCTCAGGAACCCAGTTAATTTTTTCGTTGGCGGCCAAAAGCCTTTCTTTAATCGTTTCGACTTTCACATACCATGATGGAATCGCCTTATAGATCAAAGGAGTGTCAGAGCGGTAACAAAATGGGTAGCTGTGAACTAAGGTCCCTTGTTCGTACATTTTTCCACTGGCCTTAAGATCTTTCATGATATCTTTGTCGGCGTCTTTGACATGCTGGCCTTGAAAGCTTGAGACTTCGCTAGTGAAGCGGCCGTTGTCATCAATAGGGCAAACCAAGGCCTCAACATTGGCCTCTTTCATGACTCTATTGTCGTCTTCACCAAAAGCTGGGGCCAGGTGAACAATCCCAGTCCCTGTGTCAGTTGTAACGTAGTCGTCATTATGAATTGTGAAAGCGCCTTCAGATTTTTTGTCAGTAAAAAAGTCAAAAAGTGGCTTGTAATGCAAACCCTTGAGTTTGGAGCCTTTGAATTTTTCAACCGTCTCGAGATTTCTTTTTTTACTGTAGGCCTCAAGTCTCTCTTCTGCGAGAATAATAAACTTATCCAAGTCTTTGTCGTGGACTTTGATGTAGTCAATATCGGCGCCAGCACAAAGCCCTAAGTTAGAAGGTAGGGTCCAGGGAGTGGTTGTCCAAATCAATGCGTAAGTATTATCCCACTCTTCAAGCTCCAGCATGACTGTAACTGCAGGGTCTTGAACGTCTTGGTAGTTTTGGCCGGCCTCAAAGTTAGAAAGTACGGTCCCTAAAGCTGTTGAAAAAGGAACCACGCGGGTGCCTTTGTAGATCAAGTCTTTTTCCCAAAGTTGTTTAAACACCCACCAAACAGACTCCATAAAACTGGTGTCCATGGTTTTATAGTCGTTTTCAAAATCTACCCAGCGCCCGATACGGGTGACGGTTTTTTCCCATTCTTTGACGTAGCGATCGACGATACTGCGGCACTCGTCGTTATAGCCTTTGATTCCAAGTTTTTTGACGGCATCTTGTGCGGACATTTCGAGCTTCTTATCAATTTCGTGCTCGACAGGCAGACCGTGGCAATCCCAGCCAAAACGGCGTTCAACGTAGCGCCCTTTCATCGTAAAATAGCGAGGAATGATGTCTTTAAGTGTATTTCCCACGAGGTGTCCGTGGTGGGGCAGACCGGTCGCAAAAGGAGGCCCATCATAAAAAATAAAAGGCTTTTGGCCTCGTGTTTTATCGAGAGACTTCTTGAAAACGTCACGTTCGGCCCAAAACTTGAGCACTTCATGCTCGGCCTTAACGAATGAGAAACTGTCGGACTGCGAAGCGTTTTGTTCGGACACTTTGGACTCCATGAGTAAGAACAACGATTAAGCTCACGATACTAGCAAAAAGCGCTTGTATTGGGTAGCCCAAGGGCGGGCAAATTTATCCGATTTAGGTATTCAAGGCCCTTCGGGCGAAGGTCTGCGTGTGGTTGGACGAAAAGCTAGTTATGAAGAATTGTACGATTGTTTTGTGGGCCACTTTAGCGCTTTTTTCAGGAAGCTCATTCGCCGCTCAGGAGAAGATTCCAGTCTACCGCGGTCAGAATCAATCTCTGATCGAATGGGACCAGATTGACGCCGACCGTTGGTTAGATTTTGAGGCCTGGAAAAAGGCCCGTGACCTCAAAGATCAATACCCAAACTGGGAAACCAAAGTGCGAGAGCGTGGTCACCGAGCTTTGATGGGGCGAGTATTAGATTGTGTCGGAGACTGTCGCATTTATAAAGGCGTGGATTTCATCCGTGCAGGCTTTCGAAATACTGTGCACCAAGGCGATGAATTAGTAACTGAGGAAGGAAGCTATCTTTGGGTCTACCTCTTGGATGGAACTTTGGTACGACTCTCTCCTGATACTTCTGTGACGATGAAAGAACTGAATATAGGCGAGCAGGAAAATCTCTTACATGCCCGCCTTAATGCGGGGAATGTTTTGTGGCTGTCGCGATCAGAACATAAGCATGTTGAGAAGAATATACGTGAGACTGACGCGCTCTTTTTACCCCTGATTTACCACCAGGCCAATCCAATAAAACAAGAGCAGAAAAAGCTAAACGAAGACAATCTCTTTGCTGTTTTCGAGGAGGATCAAACCCACCTTAGACAAACTCAACGCCTCAATAGTTTGATTGAAGAAAACAATAAATGGGTCAAGGGCCGACCCACATACTCTTTTCTCGTGATGCCCAATGGGACAGTCTGGGGAGAAACAGTGCAGGCCGAGTTCGTCGTTTTACTTGGTGGTGAAAGTTTTTTTAAACAAAGAAGTTTAGAAGATCAGAAACTTACAGGCGATAGCGACCCGCCAGTTTTAAGTTTTTTCTTTCGCGGCTTTGAAAATAAAGATGAGCTATATATTAAACCTTCTCAATGGTACAAAGTTGAGCAAAGAGGACGAAACTTTTCCGAGTACGATGCCCCGACATTATTTGGGATGAGTGAATTTGTGACGAGTCGAATCCCAACCATTCGTGTCGCCAGAGAGCTTTTACTTCGGCGTTATTCAACGTTTATCTATGAAGACCTTAGTTCTGCGGAGCTGGCCAAAGAGCATGGGCACCGCAAGTGGGGCACGCTAGAAAGTAAAACTGATGATTTGGCACGGCGTCTAGCATTTTTAATGGAGCATACACGCAGAACGGAGACATCATTACTTCTCACTTCCTCGCGTTTTAAGCAAAGAGTCTTGGAGGAAAAGGGGCAGACTCTAGAGAGTATGGAGTATTCGGCCCGTTTTTTTCGCAAAGCCTTGGCCCACTACCAACGAAAAAAAGAAGTTGAACAGCTTTACGATCTGAGTGGTGAGCGTTTAAATAGTACAAAGAACCCATACTGGAAAATCATTAATGCAAGACGTACACTCCGCAGCCCCTAAATTTCAATTTGTCTTGGGTTCACAAAGTCCTCGACGAAAAGAGCTTCTTGGTCACCTCAACATTCCTTTTATTCAGCTTAGTGCTGACATTGATGAGGTCTCAACTTTCAAGGATCCCGCACAAATAGTGGAAGACTTGGCCGCGCAAAAGGGTAAGTCTGTCGCCAATCAATTGCATAAAAATGATAAAGAATTTAAAAACCCTTTTATACTCTCTTCCGATACTATTGTTTGTTTGAAAGATGAGATTTTAGGAAAACCCCAAAATAGCGATCAGGCCCGAGAAACGTTGCTCAAGTTGTCTGGCAAAACTCATACTGTTTATACCGGCGTTTCGCTACGCTACTGGCATCCGTTATTTGGAGAGTCTGAACAAATTAAAAATTTCCACTCGGCCACGGACGTCACTTTCGGACAAATTGATGAGGAAACACTGGAACTCTACCTTGAAACCGGAGACTCTTTAGATAAGGCCGGCGCTTATGGAATCCAGGGAATGGGCCTAAGCTTTATTAAATCGATTAAAGGCAGCTATTCTACTGTTGTTGGCCTGCCTTTGGCCGATGTAAGTGAAAAGCTTGCCGAGATCTTAGGACCTTACCCCGAATCTGGGGGTTGGCGAGGATGGTTTACAAACCCTCGGGATTAGTGAATTCTAAAGGCATGAGAGCTTTTATCACTTTAGGCTTAGGCCTACTTTTCATTTTTAACTTTAATGCAATTGCACAAGAGGTGGAGTCACCTTTTGAATACACGCAAAAAATTCAAAAGCAACTCTCTGAACTCAAAGACCTCGGTCCAGATAACTTCTTAATCAAAGTGGAGTTATACCGCGATAATCTTGAGCAATATTTTGAACATAAAAAAAGAGTTTGCAATGGAGAGTTTTCAACGGTGATTTTAAGTGAAGCAGGGGAGCGAACTGAAGGTGGTAGGCGGCTTTCAAAAGATGAGCTCAAGCTGTGTTTTCGCGAGATGAAGGCCTTGCAGACGACTTATATCAATAATATGCACGCGGCACGTAAGCGCTACATAGAGAGTTTACACTCCGATAGAATTCAGCAACTAGAGGAGTCTCGTGAAAAGGCGCTCAATGATTTAAACGCAACCTTTTCACGTATCCTCAAATAAACCAACTCTTAGAGACCTTCAGTATCTTCTTTATGAACTGAACGCAGTGGAAGCATAGGCTTCGGCCGTAGGCTTTTATTGCGCACTACTGAACGGTTTGGTCTCAAACTTAAACCTCTTGGGGCCGCATTTTTCTTATCATCCTCAGATGAATGCTGTGAAAAATGCTCGTTTTGAGTCAAATTTTGGATTGTTTGGTAATTTGTTTCGTTTGAACCAGTCTTCATAGTTCTTCTCCCTTCTTAGGTTGCCTAGTTGTTGTTTGTCTTTCCAACGATGGCAAGAGAGAGGACCTAAGACCTAAATCAAGCCTCGATCAGAAAGCACTTCTCTTCAATGAGCAGTTCTTCTTAATCAAAGATACTCCTTTTGTTACCACTTTCGATCAGTTGATCACTCGTGGCACACCTACAAATGTAGGAGATACGTTTTCCAGTTTCGGGCACTTAAGAACAAAACTTAAGTACTACTCCAAGCGAAACGTTCTATCGTCATATTAGCACAGGTACGCCGCGATTTCATAGGGGTTAGGTAAGGATCGCCCCAATTGAGCACATGTCTTGTAAATACCTGAAATCTAGGGCAAGATTTTAATGGAAAACTCTTAGAATTCGATCACTGGCAAGTTTTTGAGGAGACCTAAAATGAAGCCAATAATGCCAAAGCTCCAGCAGCTGGCCTTGATACTTGCCCTTTTGACTCTTTCGGCGTGTGGTGGTTTGCAAAAAGCCGCTGTTACAACGACAGGCGCCTTAATTTACGACGCTTCAAAAGAGATCGAAACGGAAACCAATTGGGAATTTTTTAAACAAGCAGTTCCGGCCAACCTGAAGTTTATGGAAGGACTACATTATGTTGAGCCAAACAATCAGGATCTCCTTGTCAGTTTGGTCAAGGGCTACACGGGTTATGCGTACGGAGTAAGCGAAACCTTGGCCCTAGAAGAAAAGCTCAGTGATAAAGGCCGACGTTTCCATCAACAGGCTTTGGCCCAATACTCTCGTGCGATAAAATACGCTTTGGCCTATTTATCTGAAGAGGGATTGAGCTATAAAAAACTTCAAAGAGCAGTTCGCTCCGATGGGGGCTTACCGAACCTTTTAGAAAATCATCTCGACAGTGATGACCAAAGAGACCGTGAACTCGTGGCCTTTGCTGCACAGGCCTTCGCTGGCTACATTAATTTAAGAAGAGATGAAATGAGCATCATTGCTCAATTGCCGGTGGCCAAAGCAATGTTCGATTGGGTCTGTGAAGCTGAGCCTGAAATTAACTATGGTGCTTGCGATATCTTTTTTGCTGTTTATGAAGCCGGTCGGCCAAAATCCCTCGGCGGTAACCCTGAAAAGGGTGAGAAGCTTTTTATGCAAGCGCTAGAGAAATATCCTCACAACTGGCTCGTGCGTTTGACATATGTTCAGTACGTCGTTCTTCCGCAAAAGAACAAAGAGTCTTATAAGAAACAAAAAGCTTATATGAAAGACTGGCCTGAGCTGATGAAAAAAAATGAAAACTGGAAGCCTTTTGGTGAGAAGCCCAAGGATTTTGAAGTTGAAGGTCTTGGCGTTTATCAGAGTTTAGCGCTGAAGCGTTATGAAATTATTAAAAATTACGAAGACAAAATATTTGAGTAGGGGATTAAGTGTATGAAAAAAATTCTTAAACTTTTGGGCTTAGGCCTTTTTTTTATGGGCGCAGTTCAAGCGCAAACGATTAAAGTTGCAGTCCTCGCGCCAGAGGGAACCTCTTGGGCCTCAAATATGGAAGATATGGCCAAAGAGATCAAAAAAGTGACCAATGGCGAAGTCAATATCCGGCTTTATCTTGGTGGCACTCAGGGTGATGAGCACGATGTCTTAAGGAAAGTGAGAGTCGGGCAACTTCAAGGAGGGATTTTTACGGGAAAAACTCTCGGCGATATTAATGGTGATGTCCGAGTGATAGAGATCCCATTTAACTTTGATGGAGACTCAAAAAAGGCCATGGGGGCCGTGAAAGAGTTAGCTCCCGATTTTAATAAAGGTTTCATTGAAAAAGGATTTGAAAACTTAGGTTTCTTTGAAATTGGAAATGTATATTTCGTTTCGAATAAAGAGTTTACTGACCTCGCAAGCTTAAAAGGCATGAAGATTTGGGCCTGGGAAGGGGATAAGCTCGTTTCTTCTATGATCGATGCGATGGGACTCGTTTCAGTTCCTCTGCCCATTACAGACGTTCTCTCTTCATTGTCGAGTGGAATTGTTGAGGCTGCCTATGCTCCACCTCTAGGGATTATTGCCCTCCAGTGGAGTTCACGGATCAACTATATTCTTGACCTGCCTATTTCTTTTTCTGTCGGCGCTTTTTTAGTTGAGTCAAAGACTTGGAAAAAGATATCTGAGGCCAACAGAGTAAAAATTAAAAAAGTCTCAGAAAAATATGTTGAGCTCGTCAATAAAGGAAACACCAGAGACAATGAGGAAGCTAAGCAAGTTTTGCAGTCTATGGGAGTTGAGTTTGTGAGTTTTCCAGAAAGTGACGTTAAGAAGAGTAAGGAACTAAGAAAAGAGATGGTGAAAAGACTTAAAGGGAACCTGTTTTCAGAAGAGGTTTATCAAAAGTTAGAAGCCTATCGAAACAAATAATTAGGAACTAAAGATGTCGGCCGTCCGTTTTATAGACCGTGCTCTCGATAAAGCTTGCTCCATTGCCTTGGTAACGGGAGTATTCTTGATGCTTTTTTTGGCAGTGGGGACCATTGTTTTGAGATGGATGGAAACTAGTTATCCTTGGATGGAGCAGGCCGTGCGACACCTTGTTTTTCTCAGTACTTTTTTGGGCGGCGTCGTAGCAACTGGTCGAGGGTCCCATATTGGTATTGATATTCTTGAGCGCTACCTTAAGACACAAGGTCATCATAAGCTTTATGCTTGGCTCGAGAGATTCATTTTCTTAGTCGCAGTTGTTGTTCTCATTTGGCTCACTAAGGCTTCTTGGGGCTTTATGCAAATTGAGTTTGAGTACGGGAAGGTGGCCTTTTTAGGAATCCACAGTGGTTTTTTAGTGGGAATAATTCCAGCAGGCTTTGGTCTTATTTCTTTTCGCTTTTTCCTCATGTTTCTTCTTTCCTTTGAAAAGAGGAGTGAATCGTGATTGAAGCTCTCTGTTATATAGGCATCGTTTTATTGGCCCTTGTTGGGGTTCCTCTTTTTGTGGTGATGTCCCTGGCCGCCCTTACAGCTTTCAGCTTTACAAGTGTGGATGTTTCGGCCGTTGCAGTTGAAATTTATAGAATCGCAAATGCGCCAACACTACTCACTATTCCGCTTTTCACTTTTGCGGGCTACTTAATGGCGGAATCCAACTCCCCCAAAAGACTGCTGCGTTTTGCCGAAGCTGCTTTTGGCTGGATGCCTGGTGGCATCGCTATCGTAAGTCTTATCATTTGCGCCTTCTTCACGGCCTTTACCGGTGCTAGTGGCGTGACCATTATTGCACTGGGCGGTTTGCTTTATCCGATCTTAAAAACAGAAGGATACAGCGAAAAATTCAGCATGGGACTCATCACGACATCGGGCTCGTTGGGTCTTTTGTTTCCTCCGAGTCTTCCAATTATTCTTTACGGCCTGGTGGCCAAGGTTGATATCACTGAGCTTTTTAAGGCCGGCATCATCCCTGGTATTTTGCTTATTGTTGTTCTGGCCCTCTGGTCGATAAAAAATGGTGTTGGACTAGAAACAAAAAAAATAACCTTTTCTTTTAAAGAACTGGGAACCTCTTTTATTGCCAGCTTTTGGGAACTGCTTCTGCCTGTGGGGATATTGGTCGGCATTTATGGCGGTTTTACGACGGCAACAGAAGCGGCCGCCTTAACTGCACTTTATATTCTTGTTGTAGAATGTTTTGTTTATAGAGACTTAAATCTTTTTAAAGAGGTCCCGAAAATTTGCGTTGAGAGTATGGCCTTAGTCGGCGGAATTCTTTTGATCCTCTGCTGCGCAATGGGGCTTACGAATTACTTAGTGGATGAACAAATTCCGATGAAGGCCTTGGCCTTTATGCAGGAATACATCGATAACAAATACACTTTCCTTCTCTTTCTTAATGTCTTTCTACTTGTTGTGGGAAGTTTCATGGATATCTTTAGTGCGATAATTGTCGTGGTTCCCCTCATTGCTCCGATAGCTGCAGAGTTTGGAGTACATCCGGTTCATCTTGCGATTATTTTTCTGACAAACTTAGAGATTGGCTATATCACTCCACCTGTTGGTATTAACCTTTTTATCAGCTCGATTAGATTTAATAGACCGGTCACAGAGCTTTATAGGGCCGCCTTACCATACTTTTTCTTGCTCTTAGGGGCACTTCTTTTAATCACTTACATACCGGAGCTGAGTTTATTTTTGGTAGATATATGAGAAATAGGTTTAGTGTCTTACTTTGCTTTCTCTGTATTCACTTACTGATGGGGCAGGCCCTCGCTTCGCAAGAAAAATTGTATCAATATCTGAATTTAGGTGAAAAACCTGCACCATTATATGCAGGACCGATTTCCCCCGCCGGAGACTTTGATCCGCTCACGGGCAAGTTTCAATTCCTCGATGAAGTTTATGAGCAAGATTATCTAGAAGATTATCTCAACCGACAATTTTTCGAACTTACAGATGCTTGGTTTCATGAATTCCCTTTAGGCTCAGCTTGTTCAAACTTTTATTTAAGTCAAAACATTGATTACATACGTTATCTCTTTCGATTGATTACGATGAGCTATACTTTTGAAGCGATGAAGGCGACGAATGTCGCTCTTCACCAACTTGGTTTTGACCGCAATGAATGTTCATTGTCTTGGCACCAGACGTTCTCGAAGTGTGAGCCTAGAAGCAATGACATGCAAAAGTTTGTTAAGCGCGTTCAGTATCGCTTTATGGACGATATGGACCGCTCTCAATATATTCGCCTTAGTGAAAAAGAGAAAAAAGATTGGATCAACTCGCTTGAAGAAGCTTATGCGAGCAAGAGCTTTTCTGATATTGCGCAATCCAGAGTGATTGGCCAGTGTAAGAAGCAAGATAAAAATTGCGGAGATCTCAATTCAAAAGATGTCAGAAGCCTTTTGGAGAAATCCTGTCAAACTGACCGTCGGATGATTCAAAAAATCTGCTCTGAGAATGACGAACTTTATGGGCTTTCATATCTTGATAACGCTGTTGAGTTAATTTCCCGCTCTAACGCTGTTAATGTGATCGATGATGGCGGTCATGCTGAAAGCTGTTTAAAACGTTTTGTGAGTCTCTTTGAAAGAAAAGAGGCAAAAGATCATTATCTCAAACTCTTTTTTCCGGTTGTTAAAAAAGACCTTATGAAAAAAGATAAACGTTATGCGCAAGGGAGCCTCTTTCTTCCCGGTGCTCTTAAGGAGTTCGATGACAGAGGCTTAACGGACTTTCTCTATCGACCTGAGCCAGGGCCGGAGCCAGTACTTAAGCCGGAACCAAAACCTGAACCCGTACCCGTCGTGGTTATTAAAAAACCTGAACCCCCACCAAAGCCCGAACCTCTCCCTGAGCCAGAGCCTGTTGTTGTTATACCTGAGCCTGAACCAGAACCTTCTGAGTTTGAGAAGGCCTATAAGAAACTCGTGAATACGGAAGCCGCAAAGGTTGCCTTAAATATGAATGAATTCAAAGATGATTTTATTTTCACAGAGCGAATGATCAAGGCATTGAAAGGTCCACTTAAAGACTACCAAACGAGGGTCGCCTTGAAAGATATGAAAAAGTTTGAACGTGTAGGCTCAAGAGAAGAGCCGGTTCGTTTAATTTTTCTTAAGTTTTTGATCGACAATAATATGCACCAGGGACTTTACAATATTACGGCCGTCCTGGGCGGAGAGTTTTATGTGGTAAATGACATTGATGGTTCTAGTGAGCCGGTACCGATTGAGCTTAAAAATGATAAAGAGACAAACTACCGTTGGGAAATCGAATTGCTTAGAGAAGATATTTACACGGAAATGAGAAAGAAAGAAGAAAAAAAATAGGGCCCTTTTCAAAAGGACCCCATTTTCAAGCTTTTAGTATCTTCTCGATTGTCTCTTAAGACGTTTCTTCGTTGAACCTTTCATATCTAGCATAAGTAAGACACCAGAGTTCTCTCCATTAGAATCTTCACCTACAAGAGAGATATTACCTACGCGGCTTCCGCTTGAGTAAAATCTAAATGTCGCGATACTTTGTCCAATTCCTGTATTTGCTGGGACGAAAAATCCAAATACATCAGGCCCTAGATAAAATGCCATATTGTTGAACTTTTCGATGCTAAACGCCACGGCCGGAAGACTTCCGCCTGCCACACCTGGGAGTGCTCGTCCGCCAGGAAGTACTTGTGAAGGAAGTGAATTAAGCCCTCCACCAAAAACATCATCTAGTGAAACAGAGACTGACATTAATGTCCCACTGGATTGAAGGTCTGGAGATACTTCAATGTAAGAGTTCTGGTACTTAGGGATGGCATAACGAATCCCTCCATCTAGGGAGATTTTTTCAAATACCATCGTGATCAAAACGTCATCTTTGTTCAGGGTCACTGTTGGGCCATCAACCCCAGGGATTTCGATGTTTCTTCGATCTTGTCCGTCACCACAAGCAGTGATCATCACAGATAGGCCTAAGAGTAGGCCGACGAATAGTTTCTTTGGTTGTTGTGCTGTATGCAATGTTTTCATGTTTGCCTCAAAAAAAACGTAGTTTCTTTTAAGTTTATGACTTTTGGAACAAGGGACGTACAACGGCTACAAACGTACAGGAAAATAGTCATAAAAATTTTGGTTCAATCACTTCTCTCAATACACTCAAAGGGAATTCCCTCTAAACTGTGAAGACAGATCTTAACAGCCTGAGTGCTTTAATCAACTATAGGCTTTATCGGTGGGGCGTTCGAATACTTGATAGAAAAATTTAGGTAATTAAGGGCCTTTTATTTCGAGCCGTTAGAGCTTTTATTTTTAAGTCAAAAAAAATAAATAAGTACCTTAAACTAGGAGGCATATTTAGAAATCTGTTTTTTCTAAAAGCCACGAAAAGTTGTCGGCCTGCTGCAAGTGCTTAAATTCACTTAGCATATTATCGCGACAGTGGGCAGTGATATGAATAACGTGTGCTCCAGTTCCTTGAGCTGCACTCAAGCCTGTGGGGGAGTCTTCATAAATAATAACTTCGTTTGTCGTGAGTTGATGTTTACGCATCAAACTTAAATAAGGCGAGCTTGATGGTTTTGTCCGAAAGCTTTGATTCCTAGATTGAACATCGAGAAAGAAGTTAAAAAGCCCGGCCTTTTCAAGTATTGGCGCCACAATACTTTGTTCACTAGCGGTTAAAACAAAACATTTGCGGCCAAGCTTATTAAGTAATTTTAGGTATTCAGAGATATCTTGAGTTAAAAGCTCTTGAATATCCTTCTCTGAACTTTTATCGAGGATCTCAAGAATCATTTTATTTTTGTCTTCAACGGCTTTTTTGGCCTGTTCTCTTGACCATTCTGGTGAGAAGTCTAAAAACACTTCTTCATCAGACTTTCCTACACAATACTCGGCCAATTCGTGCTCATTCTTTTGTGTATCGATGCCTGAATCAGAAAAAATACTGATAAGGGCCTTGAGATGGAGAGGCTCGGAATTTAGCAAGGTCCCGTCCATATCGAAAATATGGGCAGGATAAGCTCGGAGATTTTTGGGCGTAAGCCGCTTTAGCATAAGCGAAAACCTTTCCTATAAATACTTTGAGTAAGAATATACGCTAGACTAGATAAAGTAACTAGGGCCGCTTGTTAGGATTTCATAGGCCTTAGGTTAAGTATCTTTTCGACAAGGATTGACCATGAGGGTTCATTCGACGTTTAACAATACATTAAGTGTGCAGCAGAAGGCGGCCCAACAAGCAGAGAAGGGGTCGATTGTTGATGATACGAAGTCTGCAAAGCCAAAAGACATAGAGGAAAACCCTCCTA
>Ga0136604_1000047_pt1 | contig 70314 bp, 64 predicted proteins | sample AntRauFillE10628_FD_104928 | JGI IMG/M metagenome (GOLD analysis project Ga0136604, IMG submission 104928) | Saline lake microbial communities from Rauer Islands, Antarctica - Metagenome Filla E10 #628 | ecosystem: Environmental > Aquatic > Non-marine Saline and Alkaline > Saline | place...
AAAGGAATGTTCAATTTGCTGGGAGATTGAGGATTTAAAGGAAGAGAGGTTTAGTGACCGCCACTATAGAGGCCAAGATTGCTGGACTAAGCCATTCTTTGAGGAAACAGCAGATTCGACTGGAGATGAAGATGTTTCTCCGAGTTACCTAGAGGTAAGTTTTAGCTCGAAATGCAACTTTAAATGTAGCTATTGCAATCCAACTTTTTCAAGTGCTTGGTTAGGAGAAGTAAAAAAATACGGAGGATATCCACTTTCAGATAGATTTACGTACTTATCTCCGATTTGGTTAAAGGCAAAAGGTCAGATGCCTCTTGAAGATGAAGAGAACCCTTATGTAAAAGCTTTCTGGGAGTGGTGGCCTGAGCTGAAAAAAGACCTTATGTTTTTCAGGATGACTGGAGGAGAGCCTCTTTTGGTTCCCGAGACATTTAAGGTGTTAGATGAAATTAAAGCAGACCCATTACCTAACTTAGAGCTTTCGATCAATTCTAATTTAGGCGTACCTAACCAACTCTTTGATAAATTGATTGATTCAGTGAAGTCTCTACAGGATGGTCATAAAATTAAACATTTTATGATGCATACGAGCTTAGACTCATATGGTGCTCAGGCAGAGTATATCCGTAATGGATTAGACTTTAAAAAATTTGAGGTCCTAGTAGAAAGATACCTGAAAGAGCTTCCAAATGCTTCGCTCTCATTTACTTGCACGTATAATGTTCTGAGTGTTGTTGGATTCAGAAACTTTATAGAATGGATACTTTCTTTAAGGAAAAGATTTTATAACAACGAGAGAAATATATTTATAGACATACCTCACCTCCAGGGGCCTGAGCACCAGTCATGTTTAATACTGCCTCAAAGTTATGAAAAAATTATAGAGGAGGATATTGCTTTCATGAAGCAGAGAGAGCAAGAGTCTTTCGGAATTAAACCTGCTGAAACCTTGAAGCTTAAAAGAATTTTAGATTGGATGAGAGAGAATCGTGGAGAAGGAAAAAGGGATACTAAAGTACTTCAAACAAAACGTGCAAACTTTATTAGATTTTTTGAGGAGCACGACAAAAGAAGAGGTACAGACCTGTACGGAACTTTTCCCGAAATGAAAAGATTTTTCATAACTTGCCAAGAGTCACTTTAAACGCAGACGATCAATATAAGTTAAGGCCTTTAAGAATTTGTAGTTGAACGAACCTAAAGTCAGTATAATACAGTCTAGGCGGGAAAAAAGAGCGTGAATTCTCAAAACTTTTTTCTTTTGTTTTTTTGATAGTGATTCATAAAAGTCCCAGTCAGCTGCCCAATGATTTTGGTCGGGAGTCGAAAGAAGCTTTTCTTTTAAGACCTTTTTCCCGTCAGGCGTCAGTCCAAACTTTCTTATTCTGATATATAAGTCATTGCTAAATACCCGTACTCGCCTTCTTAGAGACTCAATAAAGGAAGTTCTTGTTGGATGATGCACGTTTATATGAGGTGCGAAAAGAATGGCGTACCCTTTTTTGTGTGCACGCCTTCCCCACTCTCGGTCTCCTCCTGACATCAAGGAAACATCGAACTTACCAACTTGATAGAATGTTTTTTTTTCGATTAAAAGGTTTGCTGTCGCTGCATACTGATCATATTTTAGCGAGACTTTTTGGTTGAAATAAAACACTCTCTCATAAAGTTCAATAGCTCTTGGGGAACTGGGATTACTAAAGCGAAGCTCAATATTGCCACCGATAATTTTATGTCCTTGCTTTAATTCATAAAGGCCATTAGAGATCCAGCTTTCGATAGGAGCACAGTCTGAATCGGTAAAAAAAAGGTATTCTCCCTTTGAAGCTTCTGCTCCCTTGTTTCTCGCACGGTAAGAGCCGGGCTTGGGTTCATAAATAATCTTCACGTTAAGGAGGGGGGGGGCGTTTAGCTCCAGAGATGCTTCTTCATTTTGAACAACAATGACTTCAAATTTTTTTGCAGGGATGTTTTGTTTAGATAAGGCCACTAAGCACTTCATCAGGGATTTATTAGAGCGATAATGTGGAATGATGACGGAGGCAGTCAGGTCTGACATTAAAAACTCCCTTTAGAAAGGTAGTGTTTAAGCTGTTCGTATACCTCTTGGTCTTGATGAATTCTAAAAAAAATCTGGGCCCCTCTCGCCAACATCTCTTGTCTTTTGTCTTCACTGTTTTGATATTCGCTACGTTCGTTATGGTGAAAAAGATGTTGAACATAAGAATTTAATAGACAAAATCGAGCATTCATTTTGTGCGCTCTGTACCCTAATTCGACGTCTTCAAATCCATAAGAGTTAAATGAAGGGTTGAAACCTCCGATATCATCAAAAAAGGAACGTTTAATTCCTAGAGTAAACGTTGAAACAAACATCCAAGGGGACTTAAGGTCCGACCAGTTAGATTGTTGTGAGTAAAAGTTTAACCAATGTTTATCATTTTCACGTTTCGTTGTCTTACGAAAGAGACGGGAGACAACGTTTCGCTTGTGTTGTCTCTTGGGCATGACTATGTCGTGTGACTCTAGATTCTTTGCGATATAGCGGAGAAGTTTTTTCGGTAGAAGAATATCGGAGTCCATAAAAAGCAATAATGGTGAAGAGCTGTAATAGGCTCCTATATTTCTCATATGTCCTGCAGCATAACGGTTATCGCCCAATTCACGTTCAAAGTCTAAAGTGATAATTTTGAGATTATATTTAGGCACACCTAAAGCAATGTTTTTTAGAAAAGGTGCATCCTTAAGTGTCCCAACGATAACAATCTCAAAGTCTATTTCTTGACCTTGAAGATTTTTTAAGACTTTTTTGAGGTGAGGTAAATGCTTAAAAGTTGGAATGATAATACTAATTTCTGCAGTGCAGTTGAGGGTGCTTCGATTAAAGATAACTTGAGATGAAGCTTTAAGATGTGCGTAGTCGGAGCTTCTAGAATCAAAAAAATAAGGAAGTTTAGTGATCTGTTTTTTTTTATTTAGCCCTTCTGGTATAAAATCGTAACTCATAAATATGCGGGAGTCGTGCGGCCCAGTTTTGTCTTGTGCCTCTTCTAACTCTGTTTCTGAACGGCAGATGATATTTAATCGTAAATCATCTCTTTGATTACATTGCCTGAGCTTTTCTTTAATTTGATGAACATGAGTATCCCAGCAATAAAGAGTTGCCGCTGAAGGTGCCGGAGGTACAGATTCACAGCAGATAATTTGTATTCTTGGGCCCTTGTGCTTTAAGGGGTGTGTGTAGCCGATTTGTCGTGCACAGAACGTGTTTTTGCAGTTCTTAGAAACCGAGAGTCTATCGGAGAATTGAGGTTTATTTAAGAACATCGACATGCTTAAGAATGCGCTGGCAGACATACTCAATTTGCTCGGTCGTCAGCTCAGGATATATTGGAAGTGATAAAACAGTCTCGCAGTTTTGATGTAAATTTAGGGGCTCGTCTTGAGTCGTGTTATTAATTGTAAGTGCAGGCTCTTTTGAAAGGTCTTGACGATAGTGAACTCTCGTTTCGATACCATCTTTTAATAATGATTTTTTGAGTGTATCCCTAATGTTGGCAGGGACCCTAATGACGTATTTGTGAAAGCTGTGATTATGTCCACTTATCACTTTGGGTACTATAATGTTTTCTGACTGAAGCGAGCTCGAATAGAGGTTGGCAATTTCGTTTCGCCTCTGAACCCACTCTTCTAAATAGTTAAGTTTCAAATCAATAATAGATGCTTCTGCACAAGACATTAATGATTTTATACCAATATGTGTGAAGTCTCCATTTTCTGATTTGCCATGTAGTCTAATAGATTTAGCATATAGAAAGAGATCCCAGTCATCTGTAAGCAGCGCTCCCGCCGCAGAGGTACCAGAAATAATTTTAGTTGGGTCAAAACTTAAGCAACTTGCCATGCCAAAACTGCCTGACGATCGAGATTCGAAGCTGGACCCAAAGGATTGAGCGGCATCCTCAATGAGTACTAATTCATTTTCATTGCAATAGTTTTCTACATCTCGTGTGTGTTGACAGCTACCGTAAAGATCCACATGAACGATACCTTCGATCTCTGTGTTTTTGGTGATTGAGTTTTTGTACTGTAAGCTTTTAGGGCAATAAGAGTCGCTCGACAGTGAGGTGAGATGAACGTGTGATCCTGCTCTGATAATACTGCTGGCACTTGAGATAAACGTGAATGCACTGACGCTCCAACGATGTAGAGAATAAAATTGCGCAGAAATTTTTAAGGCGTCACTACAGGAACCCAGAGCAACCGCATATTTTCTTTGCCCAAGGTTTGCGAGTCTTTCTTCGAGGTCGATGGTTTCCTTACCATTGAAATATTGTCCGCTTGACCAGACTTTATCAACTCGTCTTATCCACTGCTTTTGAAGGTTTTGATATTGAATATGATTACCAAAAAATGGGACTTTCAAAGGGGAGATCCTTTGATGACGGATACTATACCTTCCTCTAAGTTGATTTGTGGGGCGAAGCCAAAATCGCGTCTAGCGTTACTTATATCTAGTGCGCCTCGCTTAGGTGTTTCTACGTTTGATCTTTGAAAGTCGACTCGAACCTGTGGGTAATATCTTTTGATGATATCAACAAGCTCTCTGAGTGAACGAGCACTTCCTCTTGAGATATTATAAGTTTTATTCTCAATCTTTTTGTTGTGAAGTAGAAGATAAATAGCTTGGGCCATATCATCCACGTGGGTGAAATCAAGTTTTGTTTCAGCACCCTTAACTTTAATTAATCTGTCTTCTTTTGCTAGCCTTAGAAACCTTGCTACAACTCGGTCCTTCTGGTCTTTGGGGCCATAGACCGCGGTAGGTCTAAAAATAATATAACTGACCTCTTTTTGTGCACGTATTGTTTTCTCTGCTTCAAGCTTTAGTTGACCATATAAACTTTTTGGTTGGCATTGGTCTGTTTCGTGGGCCTTGTCTGAAAGAAAGTCGCCATAGACCATACTTGTCGAGGCGAAGATGAGTCTTGGAACTAAATACTCTTTCATTTTACTCATTAAGTTAACTGTGCCATCGATGATAGACTCACTTGCTGTAGCAGGTGAATTCTCTATTTCTTGTAGCGTTGAAATCATCCCAAGGTGTACGACTTGGCCAATTTTATGTTGACCAAAGATTTGATCCAGAACAGCTGGAGTTAGCGTACTCCCTTTGTATGTTTGACAAAATTCCGTGATTGAATTTTCAGCTAAGGGATCTAAGCAAATAAAAAAAATTTTATTGGCCTGCAAGAGCTGGGCAAGGCCGTGCCCGATAAGACCAGAGCTTCCTGTTAAGAGAATCATATAATTTCCAATATAATTATCAGCGTTTACAATCGCTTTAGCACAACATGGCTACAATACACTCTAAATATTGCTAAATAAATGGTTTGCTCTGGCGTGAAGCGTCACGGTCTTACTTACGCTTAAGAGGTGCCATCTTTTCAATTATAGCTATTAAATCGCATTACTTAGTAGTCAGTGAATTGCTTTTGATAAAATTGTCGTATGAGCGCTTCTGAGCAACCAGTATGTAGTCTAAAATATCTTTGCCACCTAAGACTTCAATCATTTCGGCCCTTTTCTTTTTCTCGAGATCTCTCATGACAAGTAGATGTTTATCAAATAGGTCACGGGTTGTAGAGGCCCTAAGCTTGATCAACTCTTGCATAAGACGAAATTCAAGGCTTATAAACTCCATCATGACACTTTCCCTTAAGCCAAGCTCCATTGAAGCGACTTCATCTAACTTCACAACCCACTTTTTATAGAAGTTATCAGAGAGCCAGATCTGTTCGAAATCTGTTGTGTAAAGGATGTTATCAACATAACTATCTTTGTATTGAGGGGTCTTATCAAGTTGAAGGTCTTCTTGTTGTTTACGTAATTTACGAAGGTCTTGAATGAAAAGATCTTCAGCTGTTTGGTCTACAGTAAATACGGAACTTACTCTCTGCGATATACCGCTGTAAAAAGTTGGGAAGATAAATAGGCTGAGTATGAGAAAAAAAGAAATCGTGGAACCTATTAAAATATTGCGAGTAACCTGAACACTTTTACCACGCATGACAAGCCCATATGGGTTAAGTTTGTCCATAATAGGTTTTGAAGATCTCTGATCAGTCGTAATAGACTCTTTTACGAGGTCTTTGATATGGTCCGTTTGGATGTAAAACTCACTAAGGGAGAGGTTTTTTTTCTGGGCAGTTGAGATCTCATTTTTAAGGAGAAATTCGATGCCTTCAGAAAGTGCATCGATATTTTCGTTCTTGTTTCTTTGAATTTCGGCCTTTTCGTATGCACGCATTTTTCGTATTTGTTCAAGTTCGTTCGCTCGCATTTTAGCAAGATTTTCACGAGCTCTAGACTTTTCATCTTCGAGTTCTTGTCGTGTCTTTTGAAGTTGGTCATTGAGCTCTTGAAGTTTTTCTTCCTTTTTTTGGTTAATGTCTGCATTCATTTTTTCAATATTACGCTCTTTAGCGTGTGCCATTTTTTCTTGTATTTCTTTATCTTTGTTGTCTAAGTCGTTTTGTAGTTCCCGTTCTTTCTGTTCATAAGATTCATTTAGGGTGTCAAGTAGGCGCTGGCTTGCATCGGCCTGCTCTTGAATGCTATCTTTCTCCTGTCTGAGTCTAGCGATATCATTTGAGAGCGCTTCTTTTATTTTTTGTAAGGCTACCTGACCGTCGTTTTGTATATGTTGCGATCTGACTTCTGCCTGTCGGACGAGCATTTCACCATTGTTTTTCTGGCGCTCTAATTCTTCTTGGGCCTTCTGTTTAGCCGATTCTAATATGGTACTTTCTTTTTCTCTAGCATTTAATTCTATTTGGTCAGCTTTGTCTTGTGCAGATTTTTTAAGTAGCTTTACTTCATTTTCAGCTTCCTTCTTCGCGGTCGTAATCTCGTTGTGATTTTGTATATTTAGATTTTTAATTTCATCCTGGGTAGATTTATATTCAGATTCTGCTGCTTCAAGCTCCTCTCTGGCGTCAGAGAGAATTTTTTCGGCCTCTTGTTTTTTTTCGTCAAGAGCAAGCGCCTCTATATTCTTCAGATCTTGTATTTCAGTTTTAAAGTTTTCTCTTTCTAGGTCGATTTCTTTTTGTGCTTGGAGTACAATTTCTTGTTTTGAGGACTCCAGGTTTTGTTTGCATTTTTGTAGTTCTGAGCTTGTTTTGTCCCGCTCACACTCTAGCTCGATGAGCTTACTTCGGGTGGCTTCCGTTTCTGCATTTAGAAGCTGAATGTCTTTAGTATAACTGTCTTTAGTGTTTTCTAAAGATTTTATATTTTGATTGAGTTCACTTACTCTTTGTGAAGCATTGGCTTCTCTTTCATTGATGTACTTAAGCTGCTCTAGCGTCGATTCAATTTGACGCTCGTAGCTGGTGGTTTCTCGTTGCTGCCTGTCGATTAATATGTTTTGTTGATGAGTGTGTAGCTCGAGGTCTTCTTTTTGCTTTTTCAGTATAGTGATTTCTTCGTCTAGTTCGGATTGCTCATTTTTTAGTTCGTCGATTTGTCTATGCGTTTTATCTAACTGTGCTTGAGAATGCTTAAGATCGGTGTGAAGTTGCTCAAGTGCGGTATTGTCTTTTTCTAACTTCTCAGCAAGCTTTTCGTGTTCCTCTCTTTTTTCAGCAATTTCTTTTATTAGCTCTTTGTTGGCGCTTTGCTTGTTTTTTAAATAAGCATCTTGTTCTAAAAATTTTTCATGCGTGTGAATTAAGTTGTCATCGAGATCCTCAAGGTCTTGTTTTGACTCTGAGAGCTTCTCCTCTATGCCAGCGAGCTTTTCTTCATACTCTTTGACGTTTTGATCGAGGGTCTTCTCTTTCTCGTATAGTTGCTCGAGGTGTTCTTCAAGCTCTTTATACTCTTGATCCAGTAATTGCTTAGACTGGTCCTCTAAGAGTTCGAGAGCATCTCTTTTTTGTTGTTCTTTTTTAGAGACTTCAGTGACCGGCGCAGGTTCCTCGATCCGACTTTTAAGAACGGTTTCTTCGTAATCTTCGTCCTCTTCAAGGCTGAATGAAATTGCTGATGCAGCTTGATTATTGTTCTTGGGTGTTATGTTAGATATGATAGCAGGTTTTTCTATCGGCTGGTCTTGTCGTGTTTGTTTAAGTACTTGTGTCGAGCTTGTAGGAGGGGTGGGCTTAATCGGGACAACGTTATTCTTTGTAATAAGTTGTATGTCAAAGGCAGAACTTCCTAAGTTTATAGTACCGCCATCCTTAAACTTATACCACTTGCCCTGAGGTAGGGCGGTACCATTTAGGAATGTGCCATTCGTAGCATGATTGTTACATATAAGAATTTCACCGGAAGAAATTCTTACTTTTAGGTGGGTCCTGCTAACTCTCTCAGAGTCAATGGTAATCGTATCTTTTGCACTTCTGCCAATAGAAAAGCTTCGGAGCTCAATATCCTTTTCTTTGATTTTGCCATTATATAAAATGCGGACAGTCGTTTTTACTGACTCCATTTTTTACCTGCAATAATTCACCCCGGTTTTATGATGCCTTACGTTCTTCTCCATCTTCCACCTCTTTTTCGGGGGCCGTCGGTGATGATTCTGGTTCTACTCTAATTCTTTTATTTTTTGCGTTGATTTGAGCATCCACGGAGTCTTCCGCTAATGCTTCTATTGGGTCTCGATGTTGATCAAAGTCCGCTATATCGGCTGGTCTATGGTTGTTTTCACTACAGTCCCAAAGGAGCTCCATCGTATTTTCAAACTTGTTCAAAGTTTTAAGAAACAATTTTTCTGGATCAAACATAGTATTAATAAATGTTAACAAGACGGACAGTACGATACCGATAATAGATGAGCTCATGGAGAATGATATTTTTGCTAGGAAGTTATCCATGATCGCTTTTGCTCCGATCGCGTCGTCAAGCTCCATATTTCCAAGCTCTGGTAGTGCTGCCATAATCCCAAGGAATGTACCAAATATTCCCGCGATGATGAAAATTCCCGGTAGGATCAACAAGATGTCATGAGTTCCCTGAACAGGTAAAATGCCCAGAACTTTTTTAAAACATGGGTTGTTATCAAATACATTTTTTGCGATTTCAATAAATCGAGGTCTCTCTTTTTGATGTCGTAGAAAGCTGATTTGTCTTAGAGTTTCTTTCACAAGCCTTGCGCAGCCATCTTGAATGAGGAAGAAGCGATCACTGATGGACATTACATAGTCTGGGTTACGTCTTTTCATGTACGCACGGACGACAAAAATTTCATAATATGTTTTCTCGAGATGCTTCTTCATTATGACGTAAAAAGATTCATGGTGGTTGTAGTCATCTTTTTTATCTAAGTAGCTGTGCACCCTGCGGTAAAACTCTTTAGCAAACCAAAGTTCGCGAGAGGCAGTATAATGTACGAGTAGCCGTAATACGACGGCCGTGAGGAAAATCATGACCATCATGGGCATAAGCCACGTGTTTGCATGTACCATGATGAATTTAATAAGTGACTGAATGCCTTCTTGTGTAAACATGGGAATCTCCCTAATTAATCATCTAGTTCAAATCTAATGATGACTTTTTGTTCTTGTTCGCAATTGTATTTTTCACAAAACTCTCTCTGTGTCATTTCCTCTGCCGGGGCGCGGCCTTCTAGTGCGCCACTAAAGAAGCTTCGTCCAGAAACCTTCAAGAGGGATTGGATTTTATCTTGCTTGTCATATTTAATTTTTGAGGTATCAATGATGTGATCAAACACGGCTTTTGCTCTCTTGATTGAAAGACTAGTATTGTACTGGATGGCCTCTTTGTCTTCTGGGGCCGTGCTCGACGGGTTAACGTATTTCCCCCGGTAAGTAGGTGATGCAAAGCCGATGATGTCAACGTTCTTGATTTTTTTAGCGATTTCGGGATCTTCAAGTAACGACTGCGAATATGTGGGCATAAATTCATTAAGAGTTTTTTCCATGTCCTTCTTAAGACTTGAACTGCCAGTGTCGAAAAAGCTGTCTTCAAATGAGAGAACAACCTCGCCAGTCCGTGCGTCAACTTGTGCATCAATACCTTTTTTCCTGAAATTTTCCTTGATTTGTTTAGAAATCTTTTTCTTGGCATTTATGGTTTCTTGAGCTTTTTCAAGGTCTTTTGAAAGCGTTGTTTTTTCAGACTCAAGTCCTGAAATTTGCTGCTCTAGAACAGTCTTGTTCTCTTGGTATTCACTTCTTGCTTTCGTCATGGCATCTTGTTTTGCCATTAGCTCTTGATTGAGTTTCTGCTTAAGCTGTTCTTGTTGCTTGATTGTTTGGTTGGCAGAGCTCAGCTTTTGGTTGATTTGCTCTGCTGTCTTAGAGGTTTCTTCAAGCTTCTGGCCTATCAACTTGTTTCTCCTCGCAATATCTTTAACTTTTTGAGTAGACTCTTGTCGAACCTTTTTAAGCTGTTGCACATATTGAGCTTGTGTGAGTTTTTGGCTTTCTCTTTGTTTTTCTAATTGTTTTTCACGTGACTTCAGATCTGTTTCAATCTTGGCCATGCGATTCTGGTTCTTTTGAATGATAGACTTTTTAATCTTGATCTCATTGTTTAAGTCTTCAATCTTGCCTTGTCTTTTAGCGAGTTCGTTTTGCTTTTGTTTAATTAGTTGGGTTTTTTGATCAATCACGCGATACTGTTCTTTAAGGTCAGCGTCTAAGTTTTCGATCTCACTTTCTTTTTGAGAGATTGTTTTTTCTCTGTTGCGAATAGTTTTGATTTGTTCGTCGATAGTTGTTTTTGCAATATCGATCTGCTCATCTTTTCTTTCAATTTGAACTTTTGACAAGACATTCGCATTTACAATATTACGTATGATTTGCTGGTATTGATTCAGTGCTTCTTCTTTTTCTTCATTTTCTTGAGCGAGCTTACGTAGTCTTGAAGCCTCTTGCCCATTTTCTTCTTGAAGGAGGTCGAGCTTGTCCATGAGTTGCTCGTAAACCTCTTTCTCTGTTACCGAGGCTTGCTTCTCCATGTACTCATCTTTTCTCGCCTCGTAAACGGTGAGCTGGTTCTCTAGGTCTTTAGTGCGGCTGGAGAGCTCTTCGTTTTGAACTTTTTGCATTATTGTTTGTGTCCCTGTTCTTAGAGAGGACGTAACATAAAGCAAAAGGAACACCATGGATAAGACCATGAATAAATCACTGTAACTCGCCCATTGCTCGTTACCGCCCTCTTTTTTCTTAATTTTTTCGTAATCAAAGCTCACAATATTTCCTTGATGTTAAACAACACATCTTGTCGGTGCATTTTTCATATATTTTAATAGAAAAAGGCTTTGTGGAAATATTTATGACTGACCGCCTAGGTCGACTATATCGGCTTCTGTGTAATTACATGGACCTAGTGTGAAACCAGTATGTTTTTTTTGGGGGAGTCTATGTGGTGACCAAGATCAGCCTATCTTTTGGATTAATCATTGCTAAATAAATAAACTTCGTTACTAGGGGCCCCAATGCATAACCTGCTACAACATCTGTGAGATGATGACGGCGGGCCTGCACTCCCGTCTTTTATAAATGTGTTAGAAAAATAGCTTACAGCTGTTGATAAAAGAGTTGCTGAAACTCCTTTGGATTTTGCCCAGCTTGAATATTTTGAGCCGGTAGAAGTCAAAAAGGCGCTGAGTATGGCCTAGCTCCCTAATAAATAAAAAGCTGGCCCATCGCCTGTCGATCCTGCTTTCTCTTTCGTATTGATGATGGGTCTTTCGCGACTCGCCCAGTCGCTAATTTTTCCATGTTGGTCCGTTACGCTAAGAATAAGTGCCGCTGCCAGTGGTCCATAAATCTGTGGATCGTTAAAATAGCTCCATTTCGGTGTGTGAAGTTCTTGAAATGTTTTCTCTCTCCATACTCGTGCATACGAAGTCGTAAAAGAGAAAAGAAAAATAAATAATATATTTACAAAAAGTCGACTAGAAAACATTCAAAAATTCTCTCGCGTTAAGCCTGGATTTGAATATGGGGACAAATACAGGCTTACTGTTGACTTTGGTTTTTTGACTTCGAAAGTGTCTCTAGCTTTTTTATACTGTGCTGTCGTTTGGCGATATACACATGACCGAGTATACTTTTTGGTTAGTACATCCTGTTTAGTTTCAGGAATAATAAAACTGGGGTCAGTTTTGATTAAAATAAAAATAATTATGATTGTGCTGGCATTACGATCCTCGGTCATAAGCAAATGAAGTCTATTAAGCCAATTTACTACTGGCTAGTCTCTGTAGCAGCAACATTGTTAGTTCTTTTGGTAACACTTTATATTTCTCACGTTAATTATGTTGAAAAGCTTTCTAATCGTCATTCAAAAGATATAGAGCAATACCGATTTTATAATCTAGAAGAGATGGTGAAAAGAACAGGTCATTTTATACTACCCCCAAGACAATTAAGTTTTATTAATTTTTTAAATAAAGAAAAAAAGAAAAAACGGATTGGTGTTTTTGGTGATTCCTACACATATGGTGATGAAGTAAAGAAGGGGCAAACCTATCCGGTGTTACTTCAGCTGTTGCTTGGTCAAGATTACCAAGTCATTAACTTTGGGATGAGTTGGTACTCTTTAGATCAGTCTTTTATTCTTTTTAAAGAATACTACGAAGAATTTAAACTAGATAAAGTCATTTTAGGACCGAGGGGTATTTTTCGATATCGAACAGAGACCTTCAACCATACTAATGATCGAGATCCTTACTATATTCATTCTCGCTTCGTTATAGAGAGTAAAGATGGTGAAGATACCATTGTAGAGAAAAGGCCAAAGGGTCAGAACCTATTAGAAAGATTTGAGAGGTATTACAGTTTTGTTCCGGAGCCTATGTATCTTATTTACGACTCGAGAGCACCTAGTTTTATTAGATCTCTTGAGTATTGGTTTAATGCCAAGTTTGTAAACCCATTCTATTATTACAAGGATTATTCACCTGAGGTAGAAAAGATACATTCGATAATTCTAAAAAGCTTTATAGATACAGCGAAGGATGGTTTTCTCTTCATCCACAATCGCTTCGAAGGAAATGAATTGGCAAAATCCCAGAGTTGGACAAATTCGTCTCACAAAAACCTCCAGGAGTTAGAACGCGAAGGCTTTCCATGGGTTGCAAGAAATGGGCACTACTCAGGCTTCGGTAATGCCACGATAGCCCTGCAGGTTTATGCACTTCTCAAAGAACGGGAATACGTTGCTCCCAGATTAACGGTGGCAGGGGATTATAAAAATTGGGATGACAAAATTGTTGAGGTTTACTTAGGAGAGCACAAGGTCGGAGCGCTTTCAAAGGAGTTGGCCAACTCTGGTCACGTGGTAGGATTTCATTGTCTGGGACAAAATGTAGGGAATACTCTATTTTACGCCACCGACAGAAACCCAGAGACAAAAAAAGTAGGCCTAGGATTTAATCAGATTTTTAATGGAGAATGGCTCACTGTTTATCAAAGAACGAATTGTCGAATCAACTATAGTCGAAAGGCCTTGATTACAAGTCCTGGCGAAGAGAAATCAGATCTAGTCATAAATAACTCAGTGGTTGCTAAAATTGATGAGTCCTCTGTTATTGGCGGCAAGGAGGTGATATTTTTTAATGATGTACATCGGATTACTATAGATAATGCTAGTGGAGAAGACCTTTTAAACAATAATGGAATTTTACTAGAAATACGCTAAGTTAATTATTTTCGGGATATTTCTTGTTCTTTTTAAAGGGATGAGCACGGACGATTGATTTTAAAGTCTAAGCGATTGAGTAATCTATTCAAATTCTTGAGCTTAAGCGATAAAGAATCTAATATCATGAGGATGAGAACACTTAAGTTATTACTTGATTTCTTTTTTATGACCTATGAATATCACAGAGGCTTCTGCCGCGGAGTCTTGCGTCAAGAAGGGGCGATATAAAATGAAGATTGGTTTTATCGGACTTGGCAAGTTAGGCCTACCTATCGCCGAAGAAGTTTCCAAGACTTTCGAAGTAACAGGCTATGACATTCGTCATATTGAATCAGAAATTCTTAAAGTATCCTCAGACTTTAAAGACGTTGTTACAGGAAAAGATATTATCTTTGTGGCAGTTCAAACTCCGCATGACGAAAGATATGGAGGTCAGAAACCTTCCTCACATCTTGAAGCTAAAGACTTTAAGTATGAAAATGTTTTACTGTGTTTAAAAGAAATTCAAAATTATAGGAGTGGTAAAGAAGAGGTTGTATTAATCAGCACTGTCTTACCGGGCACAATTCGTTCAAAACTTTCTGAAGTTCTTCCAGACCTTGTTTATAATCCTTTTCTTATCGCAATGGGCACAGAGGTATGGGATTTTTTAAATCCTGAGATGGTGATTATCGGAACACGGAATGGAGATAGGGCAGAAAGGCTACTCGACTTTTACGAACAGCTGTTAAAAACAGAGATTTATCGTGCAGAGGGAACATGGGAGGAAGCGGAGTCTATCAAGGTTTTCTATAATACCTTCATTAGTTTTAAAATTTCGCTCGTAAATATGATTCAAGATGTCTCCCAAAATCTCGGTCACATGAATGTGGACGTGGTAACCAAGGCCCTTGCTTCATCCAAAATGCGCCTTATATCTGAAGCCTATATGAAAGCAGGGATGGGTGATGGGGGCCCTTGCCATCCTAGAGATAATATTGCATTGAGTTTTTTATCAGAAAAATTAGAGCTGGGTTATGATCTCTTTGGTTCAATTTCTCAGAGTCGAGAGGGGCAGGCCAAAAACCTTGCTGTGACGATCAAAAGCTACGGCCAGCGTGTATGTATTTTAGGTAAGTCATATAAACCGCATACGTCTTTAGTTGATGGCAGTTACTCAGTTCTCTTACAGAATTACCTTGAGGATATGGGAGCAGAAGTGACTTTTTATGATCCCAAGACTGGTGACAACCTTATGCCTGAATCTAAGGTTGATGTTTACCTTATTTCATTTCATGAGTCATGGGTAGAGGATTTTGAATTCCAAAAAGGATCTATTGTCGTTGATCCGTGGAGAAAGTTTAAACCTCGAGAGGGAATAGAGGTTGTAAGTTACGGGAATACTCGTGAGTGATGCATCCAATGGAATATATAATGAGATTGCAGATTACAATGATGAATATTATTCAGTAATTTTAAACACGAGTCAGAGATTCGACATCAAAAATCTAGTGTGGCTGACTAATAATGGTGAAAGAAAGCTTGATCTTGGTAGGGATCCTGGTTGGAAAAAAATTATTTCAGAAGGATTTTTTGACAAAAAAAACTTCCCTTGGATAATTGTAAATGGCAACACTGACTTATTGAGTAAACATCGCCTGAGTTGCGAGCAGATGGAAGCCTTAAAGGGAAAACATCTTGCGATCTTTATGTTTGAGCCTTTATTTTTGAGAGACAGGCATGGTTCTTACCCTCAAAATAGAGGCTCAGGTACCCCTCTCAATTCGGTCGAGCTAGATAGTGTTCAACATTTTTTAGAAAACCATAACAATGGTTTTACATCTACAGTCTTTACTTGTGACTTTGGTATCGGTGAGTACCTTCACTCACATGGACGTTATACGAACCTTGATATTAAGACTTTCGATACATTCTTGATTAGTGAGAACTATCACTATGTGAGAGATCTTGAAGACTTCTCAGCGGCAAAAGAGTTTTCCCGACGCGTGATCTGCCCTAATTACCGATATAATTCGGCACGCGAGCTGATGGTTTCTTATATTTGTGGACGCGGCTTTCAAAACAATACCTACCTAAGCTTTTTTCACATGCCTAAAAAGGAAAGGCTTCTTGTGGACGTGCCTTTTCTGATAGAGCGAACAGAAGAATGGGATATTCTTAACCACGGATTTGAAGTCATGCGCGAGCAAGTTCCTTTTATTTTAGACACTTCAAACTCAATGATTGTTGATCAGGATGAACATCCAATCCCTGATATGAAGGAGGGCTTTAACAAGAGGTCTACTCGGGGGATTCGTGACCTTTATCGTCACTCATTCGTCGCCTTGGCCAATGAAACGAACTTCTTCTCTCCTTGTCCTGAAATTAGCGAGAAAGTCATGACTCCAATTGGCGTTGGTCGTCCTTTTATTGTCGCAGGGGCGCCGCACTCCTTGAGACACTTGAAAGTGTTAGGCTTTAAGACATTTGATGATTTTTGGGATGAAAGCTATGATGAAGAAAAAGACCCATACCTTCGACTCAAAAAGATATGGAAGCTTCTGGATTGGATTTACTCTCTAAATTCTTCTGAGTTACAAGAGCTGGATAGGAGAATGAGACCAGTCCTGTTATATAATCATCAATTTTTATATCACGAGTTTATGTCGAATCAGTCTAGAAGGTTAGACGAGCTAGTTGAGAGATCTCCAAGCTCGTGCGATAATTATAAAAAAGGTATTTGGCACAAAATAAAAGGTCTCCTAGAGTGAGTGACTTCATAATTAATTCTTGGAATGAATGGGACCCTCTTGAGTCGGTCGTCATCGGTCGTGCAACACATGCCCAGGTTCCCCGTTCTGACATAAGCCTTAAAGCAATTAACTATGCAAACCTCCTTGATGATAAAAGTATTCCGGTTGGTGTTTATCCACAGGATGTCATAGATGAGGCGAATGAAGATCTTGATAAGCTGTGTTCTTTTTTAAAGTCTCAGCAGGTTCAAGTTTTTAGACCTGAAGATAAGCAACCCTCCTTACATGGAACCGGCGACTGGGATTCTGAGTCTTATTACCAGTTCTGCCCACGAGATCATACTCTAGTTTATGGTGACTTAATTTTAGAGTGTCCAATGCCCTTGCGATCTCGATACTTTGAAACTTTTGGGCTACGTAACCTCTACCAAAAAGCTTTTGAGGATGGCGCTCAATGGTTGTCTGCTCCTATGCCGAGGTTAACTGATCAATCGTATCAATCGCAGGGTGTTCATAAAGATATGCTGACACTAAATGAAAATGAGCCTTGTTTTGATGCTGCCAATATTCTTAGATGTGGAGAAGACTTATTCTACCTAGTTTCAAATAGTGGGAATAAACTCGGAGCGAAGTGGCTCCAGTCTGCTCTAGGTAGTAAGACAAAGGTTCATGAGATTCATGGGATGTATTCTTTTATGCATTTGGACAGCACTCTTTGCTTGCTCCGCCCAGGACTTGTTCTTTTGAACCCAGAGAGAGTCACCCAAGAGAATCTTCCGAAAGTTTTACAGTCTTGGGATAAAATTTGGTGTCCTCCGTTTGAAGACATTGGGTATGAAGGAAAATACAATCACTCTAGCCCTTGGATAGGAATGAACCTTCTGATGATCAACCCAAACTTGGCCGTGGTTGAAGAAAGTCAAAAAAAGCTCATCGCTCTTCTCGAATCACATAAGATAGAAGTTTGTCCTTTGCCGATGAGACATCAAAGAACTCTGGGAGGAGGATTCCACTGTGTTAGTCTAGATCTTAATCGTAAAGGAAGTCTGGAGAGCTATTTCTCATGATTTTAGTCACAGGAAGCCAGGGATATATCGCTCATGAACTAGACTTTGGAGCCCGCGAAGTGATGAGATTGGATTTGCTTTCTGGTACGGAACTGCCCCTATGTTACTCCAAAATCGGGAATAAAAAAGAATTGCTAGAGCAGGTAGAAGTTGTTGTCCACACTGCTGACCTAAGGCTACAGGACTACAATCAAGACGAGGTCCAACGTACAAAAAAAAAGGCCACGGAATTTTTCAAGGCCCTCTGCGATGCACCTCGTTTAAAAAAAGTCGTTTTAACCTCTAGTTGTAGTGTTTATGGAGACCAGTCAGACGAGATCCATGAGGGATCCAGAACTTCTCCCACCAGCTTTTACGCAGAAAGTAAGCTTAATGTAGAAGAGGCTTTGAGGGCCTCAGGGATTCCTGGCGCGACTCTAAGATTTGGTACTGCATACGGCTTAAATCAACGCACTCGCGAGGATCTTCTTGTGAACCAAATGTTGATATCTTTAAAAAATAAAAAAAATATGGAGCTACGAGGTCTTGAAGCCTATCGGCCCTACATTCACTTTTATGACTTTGCACGATCTCTTGAAGCATTTGCTCTTGATAAGAGATACGGACTTTTTAATATTGTTGAGTCCAATTGGACTAAATCCAAGATCCTTGATTTGCTTAGGCCATATTATCCAAAGGCCCTTGAAGTTTTGAAAATCAGACACGACAAACCTGACCGAAGAAATTATTTCGTAAGACCTCAAGAGCATGTAACTTGTCATCATTCACTAGAAACTTACCTTCTGGAGCAGCTGCGATGAATAGAACTAGACATGAATTTGAAATGCTGAAAGGAATTGGTATAGAAGTTAACAATCCCATAGACGCCGTTGAAATTTTTGAGAAGTCCGTTGCCAGTTATTGTTCTGCTCCATACGCAATTTCTACGGATTCATGTACACATGCCCTAGAGCTTATCTGGCGTTATCTAAAGCCTCGAGAAGTGACATGTCCACGTCATACATATCCGAGTGTCCCTATGACACTACTAAAAATAGGAACACCATTGAATTGGACCGATCTTCAATGGTGCGGTGATTATGAATTCCCTAATCTTCCGGTTGTTGATGCCAGCACAAACTTTTCTGAAGATCTTTATAAAAAGCCTGGCACTTTTTACGCCCTCAGCTTTCAGGCCAAGAAAAGACTTCCCATTGGACGCGGAGGGATGATTTTAACCGATGATCTCAAGGCCTATGAGTGGTTCAAGCGTGCAAGTTGGGACGGTCGTGACCGTTCAAGGCCTTGGAAAGAACAGTCACTTGAGTATTTAGGCTATCATTATTACATGCCTCCCGAGGATGCGGCCCGAGGCCTAGTGCTTTTGAAAGAAATGCAAAAATCTCCTCAGACCAATCCACAAGCACTTGTGACTTGGGAGGATTACCCAGATCTCTCTCTAATGCCTATCTTTCAATAAAATGGCCTTGTGCAAGATTAAAAGCTTGATTTTTTTAGGTGAATACAATACTAATGGAGGCTCTTAAATCGTGCAGCCTTAGCTCAGCTGGATAGAGCACTTGACTACGAATCAAGAGGTCGCAGGTTCGACTCCTGCAGGCTGCGCCATTTTTTCTCCCCCTGTTTAGAACTACCACTAGAAATTTATTCGTATACAGCTTAAAATATTATCTAAGGAGCTATATGAATATCAACTTGAGAAATCTCAGCCTAAAGCAAGATTACGATCGTACAAAATGGCTGCACCTAAGCCACCTGGCACTGGTTGCCTTTGCATTTTGCATGGAATGGTATTATGGGAAAACGGGCGTCCTCGGTTTTTGCATATCGATGGTTTTTTTGACCTGCTTTTATCGGCTATCCTATCTCACAATTAAAAATCTCTATTACACTTTTTGGTCATTTGCGGGGCTTTTGCTGATTTATCTTTGCATGAAAACACTTATAAGTTTTAGCATCACAGGAGCTCCGGCCCTATTTTATCTCTATGGGTTGGCCCTTATTTTCTTAGTTGTTGAGATATATATTCTGTCCTCGCCTATTTATTACCCTATCGTTAATTGGTGGGAATATGATTTTCGTTTCCGTTACGATTTGAAAATAAAACTAAAGGAGCGGTTAAGCGAAGATGAAGAATGGACAGAGGTTCGTCTTACAGACTTGCGAAGATGGGCCGGTTGTGTCGCCAGCTTTGACGATTATAAAAAGGGTCAAGTGCTCGAGTTGAAGTGCCCAGTAGAAAACAAAACATATCACTTCAAAGTAGAGGTCATGAGCAAACGGCAATACTCGGTCGGTCGACCTTTTCACTATGGTGTGAGCTTTATACTTGAGTCAGAACATCTTGTTGATGATTATCAAAGCTTCCTTGATTACTGGAAACGCAGAAAGCAGGCTAAACGTCAGTTAAAACTTGAGAAGGTTTCTCTCAAGTGAGAACTTCTGAATTGCAATGGCATATGAGAAGTGCTCTCGAGCAAGCTGAAAAAGCATACAAGCAAGATGAAGTACCTGTCGGGGCCCTCATTATTAATGATTTTGGCGATGTTATTTCCGTGGCCCATAATGAGAAAGAGCAAAATCATGACCCTGTTGGGCATGCAGAGATTTTGGCCATCCAAAGGGCCGCTAAGAAACTCGGTGGATGGAGACTCTCTGGTCATACTCTGATTGTAACACTCGAGCCCTGTCCGATGTGCTTAGCGGCGATGGTTCAGGCCCGAGTCTCTCACTGTGTTTTCGGTGCCTATGACGCCAAAGGAGGCGCGCTGAGTCTTGGATTTAATCTCAATAGCGATTCACGTCTCAATCACCAGTTTTCAATCATGGGGGGCATTGTTCATTGGGAGTGCTCTAATATTTTATCTCGATATTTTAAGGAAAAGCGCCAGGTTTATAAAATGAAGCGAAAGGCTTAGATCACTCCTTGAAAACGGGTATGGTCAAAGGATGGTCCTTAGTTGAGACCACAAGCCGATTACAGATCTTTGGGAAATGATAAAATGGCGGAGAATGAGAGATTCGAACTCTCGAAGGGTTACCCCTTACACGCTTTCCAAGCGTGCGCCTTCGACCACTCGGCCAATTCTCCGTATTTTGGAAGTGCCTTTGATAGCATGTGAGCAGTTTAAATGTCCAGGGTTCGTGTTGACAAGCATGCTACTGAAATCTAATATGCCCTCGGTAGTCGGGCTCCGGCAAACGTATGCGGGGTGAATTCCGCCAGGTCGGGAACGAAGCAACGGTAGCTCATGCTGCGTTGTGCTGGACGTTCGGCTGCCACTTTCACTGAGCCTTATCCGTTGCCTATCCCTCACAAAAATGAGACTTTTAATCCTTATCAAGCTTAAGGAGATAGCAACCTTATGAGTTATCAGGTTCTCGCCCGAAAGTGGCGCCCGCAGCGCTTTCAGGATGTCATAGGTCAAGAGCATATTACGCGTTCATTACAGAATGCGATAATTCGCAATGAGCTGGGACATGCCTATATTCTCACCGGCACGAGAGGGATTGGAAAAACTTCCGTTGCCAGGCTTTTTGCTAAGGCCATCCGTTGCGAGAGTTTAACTGAAGATGGGAACCCTTGCCATGAGTGCATAAGCTGCCAGGACTTTGACTCTGGAAGCTCAATGAACGTGATTGAAATTGATGGAGCTTCAAATAACTCTGTCGATAATGTTCGAGACTTGGTTGGTAACGTTCAGTACACACCGACAATGGGTCGATACAAAGTTTACATTATTGATGAAGTTCATATGCTTTCGAATCAGGCCTTTAATGCTCTATTAAAAACACTTGAGGAGCCGCCAGAGCATGTTATTTTTATCATGGCCACGACTGAACCTCACAAGCTTCTTGGGACTGTGTTGTCTCGTTGCCAGCGCTTTGATTTTCGAAACGCTTCAATTGTCGATTTGGCCTTGCACTTAAATCGAATAGCTGAGCAAGAAGGTATTGAGTTCGCTAATGAGAGAATTGTCCGCCAGATTTGTCGCGAAGGTAAAGGTTCTGTGCGAGATACACTTTCGTTGTTAGACCAGGTCTTGACCTATAGTGATGGAAAAAAAATAGATGAAGAATCCCTTTCATTGTCTTTGGGGCTGGCCGACACAACTGCGGTGAGATGGATCATTGAGTCCCTTTTTAAGGGAGATGCAAAAGAGCTTTCTCAAACGGTCGATCGGTTAATGACACAAAATGTTTCAGTCAATAAACTCGCCTATGCTGTTTTGGATCAACTTTATGAGATTATAAGAAATGTAGATGCTCCAGAAGTTTTGAAGGCTGAAAGGCTAATTGACCCCGTATTTCTAGATGATATTTCTAGCGCAGAACTCTTTTGGGTTTATGAAACGCTCGCCAAGGATTTTACGTGGGCCATTGAATCACTAGACCCCCACAGAGTTTTTGATATCTGTTTACAGAAAGTCGCTCTAAGACGTGAGTTTTATAGTCAAGAAGCACCAAGTACTATAAAAAAAAAAGATGATGCAACTTTAGACGAGGTCAGAGTTACTGATTCCAATAATGAGTCAGAGGAAATAGTACCTACTCCGAAGCCTGAGGCTAAGTCTGAATTAGAAGAGGAAAAGCAAACTCAGCCTCAAGTAAAAATGGAGAAGACTTGGGAAGGCTTTCTTCACTATATGCATGAACTCTCACCTGCTTCAGCTTCAAACTTAGAGCAAGGCAATCTTACTCAAGATATTACTTTTGACGCCAAAAGAGTTGCCGTAAGACTGGGCTTCAGTGAAGACCAAAAAGTCTTTTATGACTATTTGTCAGATATTGAAGTTCTAAAGAAGCTCAAAACAAACCTCTTTGATTATTTTGAGTTGAATGATGAAAAAGGTGTCGATCTCCAAGTCGAGCTGATTGGTCAACAAGAAAAGGAAGAAGCTGGCTTTATGTCATTGGCGGAGCTTAAAAATATTGATGAAGAGGAAGCTCTTAATAAAAGAAAAGCTGACTTTGTGTCGATGCCCATTATCCGACAAGCAGAAGAGATATTTAAATCGAAAGTAGATAAAATAGTTTTTGAAAAAAACAGGAGACCCTGATTATGGCAAAAAATATGAATAGCCTTCTCAAACAGGCCCAGCAGATGCAACAGAAAATGAGCACCCTTCAAAAAGAACTAGAGACAAGAGAAATTGAAACCTCTTCTGGTGGGGGGATGATAAAAATTAAAATGAATGGCAAGCAAGAAATCTTAGAGTTTAAACTTGATCCTGAATGTGTTGACCCGAGTGATGTAGAGACTTTAGAAGAATTGGTTATGACCGCAGTGAATCAAGCCGTCAAGGAGTCACAAGATATGGTTTCAAACGCTATGTCTAAAGTGACAGGTGGAATGAATGTGCCAGGTCTCTTTTAATTTCAAAGCGAGAGTTTAGGTGGAGTTACCAAAGAAGTTACAACAAGCAGTAGATCAGCTCAGCAAGATTCCAGGGATCGGCGGGAAAACGGCAATGCGTCAAGCTTTACAACTTGCTAAGTGGAACGAACAAGAACTTACTGATTTTTCACTAGGAGTGAAAGCACTCGGAGAGCTGCAGAATTGTGTGACCTGTGGAATGTACTCAGATGATGATAAATGCACAATATGCTCCAACCCCAAACGTCAAAATTCGGGAATTCTCTGTGTTGTAGAGAACGTCACAGATTGTTTAGCGATAGAAAGAAGTGAGAAGTATTATGGTGCCTATCATGTTCTAGGAGGAGTCTTAAATCCTTTGATGGGGATTGGGCCAGACGACCTAAATATCGACTCATTGGTTAGCCGGGTAGAACAAGATGAATTTAAGACAATCATTTTGGCAGTGAATCCTTCTGTTGAAGGTGATGCGACTTGTTCATACTTAAGACAACTTTTGCCTGAAGAGGTCAATGTCGATAGGATAGGTTTCGGTATTCCTATGGGAGGAAGCCTAGAGTATGTAGACTCAATGACAATTTCAAAGGCGATTGAAAACAGAAGAAAGCTATGAGCAGAAATACTCAATATATACCAGAATTTAGCAAACGTTTTTTCGAAGAATATAGTGATATAGATAGGCTCAAGCATTGTAGTTTGTTTATGTGTCGGGCCGATGGCGTTTTAGTTTACCATAAAAATGGTCTCGGTGACCAAGTCGAACACGACTCTGTCGGTGCGCTTCTTGGAGGGATCTGGCAAGCCGCAGAGGCGCTTATTCAATTTTTACCAAAAACAAAGAGAGCGGAAGATTATAGACTCAGCTTTGATACGAGCTCGCGAGGAGTTTTTATACAGCCAATCGTACTTGAGGATGAAACTTATTATCTCGGACTTCTATATAATGAAGAGTTGAACCCCGCAATGGTAAAATCAAAGATGCGTATTTTAACATTAAATTTTAAAAAATATTTACAAGCAGAACTAAAAGATCTTAGTGAAGAGAATTTCCCAAAGGATGTAGAGAAGTATTTGTTTACGGATATTTCTGATGCAGAAATGGATCGACTTTTTTCATTTGCACAAAAATAAAGGGCCTTGAATGTCATTCGTTAATTACCAAACCAAAGAAATTAACTGCAAGATTGTCTACTATGGACCGGGCCTAGGCGGCAAGACAACAAATATCCAGCACGTTTACCAAAAGACTAGTGGAGATGCGAAAGGAAATATTATCTCTCTTAACACTGAAAATGAGAGAACTTTGTTTTTTGATTTTCTTCCTTTGGACCTAGGGGAAATCCGGGGCTTCAGGACGCGTTTCCATCTTTATACTGTGCCAGGACAAGTTTTTTATGAAGCTAGTCGTCGCCTAATTTTAAGGGGTGTAGACGGGATAGTTTTTGTTGCCGACTCTCAAGTTGAAAAAGTAGACGCTAACAAAGAGAGCTTAAAAGGGCTTGAAGTTAACCTCACCGAGCAAGGCTATGACATAGAAAAGCTTCCTTTGGTTATGCAGTGGAATAAAAGAGACTTGCCCAATATCATTCCTGTCGAAGAGCTTGAAAAAAACTTAAATAAGTGGAATAGCCCTTCAATTGAAGCAGTGGCCATCGATGGACAAGGGGTTTTTGAAACCCTTAAGTCTGTAAGCAAACTGGTTTTAATGAATCTCAAAGGTGGGCTAAATTAGTCCTTTGTAGTTCAAATAGATAAGATGGGCCTCGAGTAATGCTTCTTGGCTAAAAAAACTAGATCTCGTGCCTATCAAATGGTGACCACGCAGAATTCCAAAATTATGGGCATGAAAATAGTCGGGAAACTGTGATGAACCTATATCTACAACGCCATCGTTTTGTTCGGAGCTTTGAAGCAATGCCTTTGTAAGCACCATCCATAAGTGCGATTGATACCACTGAGACTCAAAACCGACTGCCGTATAAAAACATGACGGTAGCTCTTTGAAATGTTCTTTAAACCACATTCCTTGATAGTCATACGAAAGAGACTTCTGAAAATCTTTATCAAGAAATGAGTACCTATTTTGAAGTTTTTCAATAGCACTAAGGCCCTTTATTACAGGTTTTTCAAGATGTCGCGTTCCCATGATTGGGGTGGCCATCGTTGAGATTCCCATTATGTGTTTTTCGCAAAACTTGGGGTTTTCATGCATGAAGTGTAAGGCGTCTACACCTCCCTTGGAAAAGGCCACGAGCCATATTTTTGCTTCGGGATTCTTGGCAGTAAATTTGTCCAACTGTTTTTTGATTAACTTTGAGTTATGAGGAATGCCTTTTGAACCAGAAGCTTTGAGGAAAAACGATTTAAGGCCTGCTTCCTTTTTTAGGTGGTCAGCGCCTCGAGAGAAGGCCGGTGTTGAGAATAGTTCGTTAAAGACACCGGAGATTAATCCAATAGTAATATTTGTTTCTGGCAAGCGAAGAGGAGTTTGGTACAAGTGGTTGTGATGGGCATACTCAAGATCATTGAATAATGTTTGAAAGACCTCTTGCTCAGAGTACTTTTCAGAATCTAATGGATTTCCATTGGAAACTGCTTCTAGTATTATTTTTGCTCTACTATCAGGTGAATAATCACTGAGATTAATAGAAAAGTTCACTTGGCTGACAAGATAGCGAAGAGCTGATCGACTAAGCCAGACACCGGAGTTTCCTGCAATTTTAACGAAATTGGCCAAGTCAAAAGGGTTAGGTGAATTCCCAAGATCGCGCAAGGCTTCTTTTAGGTCCGTCGCAGTCATCCTGATGGCCTTGCCTAGGTACCTTTTTGCATGATGCTTTCTTGTAATATGTTGCCGAATTATTTTTTTCATGAAAGGCCTTGCCAAGATTTTCGAGGCTTTTAAAATGGTCTGCGCAAGGATAAGATTTTTTCATTAGTTAAAAAATCGTGTCAAGTTATATACCGGAGGATTAGATGGAAAGGAAAATAGCTTTTATTGGGGGAAGTGGTGTTTATCAGCTCGATAAAGCGGAAATTGTCCAAGAGCATCATGTCGAAACCCCCTTTGGTCAGCCTTCTGACGCAATTATCGAAACAAAAATTGAAGGCATTTCTGCTTTTTTTCTAGCACGTCACGCAAGAGGACATAAATATCTTCCTCACGAAGTAAATTACTGTGCAAATATATATGCGCTCAAGAGCCTAGGAATCGAGCATATTATCTCGATATCTGCAGTTGGATCTCTGAGAGAGGAATTCGCCCCAGGTCATTTTGTCTTGGCGGACCAGTTTATTGACTGGACTAAAGGAAAAAGAAAAAGAACTTTCTTTGGAGATGGTGTTGTCGCGCATATCTCTAATGCAAATCCCGTAGATAAAAAGTTACAAAACCTGCTTTTTCAATCCTGTAAAAATGCCGGAGTTACTGCCAGTTTGAATGGGACTTATCTTTGTATCGAAGGACCCCAGTTCTCAACGCGTGCAGAGTCTCATCTATACAAAAATTTGGGAGCAAGCGTAATTGGCATGACCAATGTCCCAGAAGCTTTTTTGGCCAAAGAAGCAGGTATGTCTTATGCAACAATGGCGATGGTTACGGACTTTGATGCTTGGAAGGAAGAGCATTGTACAGTTGAAGAAATAATGAAAGTGATGAAAGAAAATAATAAAAATGCACAGAAAGTGTTGGTAAGCATTGCTCATGAAATTAATTCACATGGTCTCCCTAAGGTGACGAAAGAGAATGCAGCAGGGGTCATGAGTGATCTAGAAAATATTTCAGAAGACCGCGCTGCGATTATGAAGGTTTTATTGAAGTGAATAATTATTTTAAACATGAGTCAGTACTTTTCAACGAAGTCCTCGAATATCTAAATTATAGAGAGCGGGAGAATAAGTACTACGCCGATTTCACGTTTGGAGGAGGAGGACATAGTCTTGCCTTGGCCCGTGATGTAGGTTGTGAAAAGATTTTTTGTTTTGACCAAGATCCCGAAGCCTACAACAACGGCTTTAAAAAAATTGCTCAAGAAGGCCTAGAAAAAAAAATTAAACTCATCAATAAGAATTTCAGTTACTTTGAAGAGAGTGTGCCAAAAGAGGTGATGTTCGAAGGTATATTGATGGATCTGGGTGTTTCAAGCCATCATTTTGATAGCGCTGAAAGAGGCTTTTCTTTTAGGTTCGATGGACCATTAGATATGAGAATGAATATTTCCGATGATTCCATCTCGACCGCAGCAGACCTTGTAAATGACCTTAGTTGTGAAGAACTTGTTGATATATTCCAAAAATATGGAGAAGAGAAATTCTCAAAAAGGATTGCCGAGACGATTTGTGAAAAAAGATCTACTCGTCGTATCCAAACAACAGGTGAGCTTGAGGACATTATTTTTCACTGTTATCCCAAGAAACTCCGCCATACAGGAAAAAGCCCATCAACGAAGACTTTCCAAGCTTTAAGAATTGCTGTTAACGATGAATTAGGTGTTTTAGAAAAAGCTTTGGCCCAATCGCTCCCAAGACTTTGTTTAGGAGGACGTATTGCTGTAATTACTTTTCATTCACTTGAGGATCGAATTGTTAAACAAACCTTTAAAGATATACAAAAGAACTCAGATATTCCGTATGAAATACTCACAAAAAAACCAGTAATTCCCACTCAAGATGAAATTGTAAAGAATTCTCGCTCAAGAAGTGCTAAACTTAGGGTTATACAGAGGGTAGAAAAAAAACGGACGAAGAATAAATACCCTAGAGATCTGACCTCTAAGTAGGAAGCTTTGGAGAAGATTATGGTTACCAAAAAAAAGAAATCAACAGAATCAGTTATTTTAGGAAAACTTAAATCGGCTATTTTTAGTTCGAGAGGGTTTCCTTTAATTCTCACTTTCGCGACATTGGGAATACTTTTTGTTCTCTTCCGAATGAAAGGAATAGAACTCGACTATCAAATCTCTGATGTTAACAAGCAAATTGAAACAGTGACCATCGAGAACAAAGAGTTAAAAGCGAGAAAGGCCAGGTTGCTTTCTGTTAACAAGTTAAATGAGCTCGCAGATAAATATGACCTAAAACAGCCCGATCAAAGCCAAATCATTGTGGTTCCTTAGGCGATTATAAAAATGGAAAAATCTGGTTTAAATAATATAAAAATTTATCTCGTCTGTGGCTTCTTCCTGCTCGGGTTTGCCAGTGTTATATTTAAAGCTTTCCAGGTCCAGGTAATTGACCAACACAATCTACTTGCTAGGTCACATGACCAAATCTTTCGAGAAGCACGCGTTTACCCACGCCGTGGACATATTTTTGATAGGAATGGTTCTGCCCTAGCTATAAATATTCAAACTTACAGTATCTTTACAACACCAGGTAAAGAAGACTTGGACAAGAACTATCGAGAACTTTCGGGAATTGTACCGGAGCTCACTTTTGAGAAGATTAAAGAAAAAATTTCGGACAGAAAGCGTTTTACATGGCTAGCGCGTAAAATTGAAATTTCAAAAGAACAAGCAAATAGAATTAAAGATCTAGAGGGTGTTTATATAGAAGCAGTACCCAAGAGGCTTTATCCCAACCATCAAACAGGAGCACAAATATTAGGTTTTGTCGGCGTGGATAACACTGGTCTTGCTGGTATTGAATATCTTTTTGATAAAGAGCTCAGAGGTGAGCCAAAAGTCATACGCTATATTCGCGATAATAAAGGCAGGCCAATTAAGCATGAAAGTACAGAAGTTGGGACCTCAGCTGAAGATATACGGCTGACAATCGATAAAGGCTTACAAGCTATTGCAGAGAGAACACTAAGAGATGCGGTTGTTGAGTCCGGTGCCTCTAAGGGAGGGATCGGCATTATGGATCCTATAACAGGTGAAGTCCTAGCGATGGCGAATTACCCAAGCTACGATCCAAACAATCCAGGACTTTCTAAAGCAGAGAATCGAAAGTTATCTTTCGTAACAGATCCTTTTGAACCAGGATCAACATTTAAGACTTTTACCATAGCCTCTGCCTTGGAACATAAAATGGCAAAGCCCGATACAAATTACTACTGTGAAAAAGGCCAGCTTTTTTTAGATGGGCATATGATTAGTGAAGCCGAGTCAAAAAGAACATACGAATGGCTTTCTGTTGAAGAGATTCTCGCTTATTCATCAAATATTGGAACAACAAAAATTGCTTTTGATTTAACTTATCCAAAATTAAAAGCGACGTTGGATGATATTCGGATTGGCGAAAAAACAGGAGTAGAAATTCCTTCTGAGTCACGAGGTATCTTAACCTCTGACAAAAATATTTCTCCTTTATCTTTAAGTAATATAAGTTTTGGCCAAGGAGTGGCAACTACTGGAATCCAAATGCTAGCGGCTTACGCCCCCTTTGTGAATGATGGATATTATATTGAGCCGACAATTCTTCTTGATGAAAAGAAGAAGCCGAAGAAGAAACGTGTTTTTAGCCATGAGACAGTTCAAGAAGTTAATCGAATGCTTATCAAAGCAGTAGAAGACGGCACAGGTAGCAATGCAAGGGTCAAGAATTTTGTTATTGCCGGCAAGACAAGTACTGCCCAGAGGGTGTCGCCAGAGGGTGGATATGAAGGTTATGTACCAGGTTTTTTAGGCTACCCGCTTAATGTGAAAAAGCCGTTTATAATATATGTATATATTGATAACCCTGAAGGTTATCCACATTACGGAAACTCTCTTGCAGCGCCTGTTTTTCAGAAGGTTGCAGAGTATATTCTTTATAAGAATAAAGAATTCGATCACTTAATAAATATTCCTCGAGAGTTAGGTCAGAATTCAAGCATTGATCGAGTTCGAACGGTTCAGGCAGCGGCTAGATTAGACACAAGGGGCAAGGCCCCAAACTTTATAGGACTGGATAAAATTTCTGCGCAGAAACTTGCCAAACGTGCTGGCGTAAAAATAGGTCATGACGGCATTGGTGTAGTCGTTGAGCAAAGACCTTCGCCTGGAGACGATATCGAACGTGACACTATTGTGCGTTTAGAATACAATCCTCCAACATATGAATAAAAATAATCTCAATAATAAAACGTTAAAGTTTATAGAAACTTGGCCTAAGTCAGTCGAGCTTTCAGCGATTTCAGACGTCACGACTCAACTTCAAGAGGCCACTAAAAAAGATATTGTTTTTTATGGACTCAATGGGCACGAAGCCGAAATAAAACTGAAGCACAGACTTAAGGTGGCCTCTCCTGCTTTACTTGTGACTTATGGTGCCGAGCCTCATCAGAGTCTATATGCCGAACATATTCATTTAACTCCGGCAGAGGCAAAAGAGTATATCTTATTATTAAGTATGTCCTTATACCCAATTAAAAATAAGAAGCATAAGCTTGTTGCGATTACGGGTACTAATGGCAAAACATCTTGTGTTGGTTTGTGTGCGCAACTAGTCAGCGCTTATAGAGAAAATGTCTTTTCTCTGGGAACTCTCGGGTTAAGAGATGCTCGAGGAGAAACAGTTGTTGAAGGGCGACTTACGACGCCTGGAGTTCCAGAACTTAGAAAAATACTTATGAATCTTCCTCAAAACTCTATCGTTTTCATCGAGGCCAGTAGTCATGCACTACACCAAAATCGCCTTGAAGGACTCAGTTTTACAACTGGAGGCTGGACGAGTTTTGGTCATGACCACTTAGATTATCATAAGGGCCTTGAACAATATTTTAAGGCAAAGACAAAAATTTTTGAAATTTGTAACAATCACGTATTTACGCTCAAGTCTCAAAAAACGTTGAATAATAAGCTTCAAGAGGCAGGGTTTAACCCCCAAATTATTTCATTATTAATTTTTGAGGACATTAAACACCTAGGCCCTGTTTTTAATGTCGATTTCAACATCGAAAACCTCTCTCTTGCAAAAGCGATAGCGGAGAATATTTTAGGCAATGAAATAAACTTGAAAACATTCAAAGACCTGGCACTTCCACCTGGACGAATGACAACGATAGAGTATGGCACTAAGCTAGTGGTGATTGATTACGCTCATACCCCAGATGCTTTAGATAATGTGTGCCGCGCACTTCGTCAAGGTTTTGGGGATCGGGAGCTATGGGTTGTGTTTGGTTGTGGTGGGGATCGAGATAAGACCAAAAGACCTTTAATGATGAAAGTCGTCGAAAAGTATTCGGAAAATATTATTGTGACCTCAGACAATCCCAGAACTGAGGACCCATTGAATATAATAGAAGACATTTTGAGCGGAAGTGAATACGAACATGGATATGAAGTTGACCGAGCATCTGCAATCAAGCTTGGGATGATTAGTGCTCCTGAAAAAGCAGTTGTTCTGATTGCAGGCAAAGGGCATGAAGAATACCAGGAGGTAGGTTCTCAACGTCTTGCTTTCAGCGATAGTGATACCGTTTATGAGGTTATCAAAGGATCTTAAAATGATTCAAGCATCAACACTATTAAATGTTATAGGTCAATGTCAGACCTGGAACTCAGAGTGCACACGGGCATTCAAGGTAAAAACTGATTCAAGAAAAGTTAAAGACGGAGATATCTTCTTTGCATTGCGAGGAGAGAGGTTTGATGCATTTAATTTTATTAAAGATGTCGTCGATGCTCATCCTGCAGCGATTGTATTTGAAGGCGCCGAGGGAAGAGACGAACAATTAAAAACGCTGGTTAAAAATAACCCCGATATCTTTTTTATACAGACAAGTTCATCCCTAGACATTTTACAAAAATTAGCGCGCCAACATCGAGAAAATTGGAGTCAAGGAAAGAAAGAGGTTTTAGGGTTAACGGGCTCAAACGGGAAGACCACGGCAAAAGAAATTCTTCGTGCCTTGATAGGCAAAATAATTGGCAACGCCTTACATTGTACAGAGGGTAATTTAAATAATCACATCGGAGTTCCTTTAACCTTGTTAGAGCTAGAGGATCATCATGAGCTTGCGATAGTTGAAATGGGAACAAACCACGCTGGTGAAATTGCAGACTTGTGTAATATTGCCCTGCCAACTTGTGGTTTCATTACAAATATTGGGACAGCTCATATTGAGCATTTTAAAAGCCCACAGAATATTTTTAAAGAAAAGCGTTCTCTTTATGAAAGTATTATGACTTCAACTCAAAAAAGTCACTTTGTACTGAATGAAGACGATGAATTTTTAAAAAAATTGCCTATTGTAGAAGGAGTCAAAACATTCGGAAGAAACTCCGAAGACTTCCGTGTTGAATGTGACTACGACAAACTCACGATTGAGTTTGGTGAAGAAGAAAGAGAAATCAAAAATACGAACCTATGTGGAAAGCATGTCTACCAAAATCTTGGGCTCGCTCTTTCTTTAAGTATTTTGCTTTTTCCTAAGCATAAAGAAGAGCTTCTTGAGAAAGCCGAAGAAATCACTCTTCCCAGCAATAACCGCGGGGAATGGCAAATCGTAGGAGACACATCTCTTTTTCTCGATGCCTATAATGCAAATCCTAACTCTATGCGTGCCTCTCTTGAGACCTTTGCTTACCAACAAAACAAGCTGGGGATTGATCAGAAAGAGAGGCTTTATATTTTAGGAGATATGAATGAACTTGGTGACTTAAGTCTCGATTTTCATAGAGAATCCGGTGAGTTTTTACGCGACTTGGGCGCTGTGAATGTTTATTTTATAGGTCATTACGCGCATGCCTATGCTGAAGGATTTGGTGGAGGAAACGTTTTTCTGCACCGTGAGGAAGCTGAGGATTATTACAAAAATCAAAAGGCAAAGTTTAAGAGTGTGTTTCTTAAAGCAAGCCGCTCTTTACAACTTGAGTCAATGACCGCTATATTTTGAGGATTGGCCCTAAATTTGGATTAGCCTATGCTCTATCACCTACTTTATCCTTTGAGTCAGGATTTTGCAGCGTTTAACTTGTTTCGCTACATTACCTTTCGCTCATTCTTGGCGTTTATTTTAGCGGCACTATTCTGCGTTGTGTGGGGTAGGGCCTTTATAGGCTTCATGCGACGAAAGCAGTTTGGCCAAGTTGTACGAGACGACGGTCCCAAGAGTCATTTCAAGAAAGCCGGCACGCCTACTATGGGCGGTGTTTTTGTAGTTGGAAGTATCTTACTTTCACTTGGTATTTGTGGGCATTTTAAGTCTGTTCCCCTTCTCGCAGGTACTCTTGCCCTCGCCTCTTTTTTTATTCTAGGTTTTCTTGACGATTATTTTAAGGTTTTAAAGAAGAATACTGATGGAATTTCGGCAAAAGGAAAACTTTTGTGGCAATTCCTAACGGCCTTCGGGTTGTGCGGGCTCCTCTTTGCGAGTGGTTCAGTTGACACTTTGCTCTATGTGCCATTTATCAAAGAGCCAGTCATGGATCTTGGCTATTTTTATTATATTTTTGGAGCTTTCGTCATTGTGGGCTCAAGCAATGCGGTTAACCTAACTGATGGCCTAGATGGTTTGGCCATTGGTCCAATTATTACGAGTGCAGCAAGTCTCGGACTCATCGCTTACGCAGCAGGACATAGAGAGATTTCTGCATATCTTTATATCCCCTATATAGAAAATGTTGGTGAGTTAATGGTTTTAGCAGCAGCTATTGTTGGTGCTGGTGTTGGTTTTTTATGGTACAACTCGTATCCTGCACAGATCTTCATGGGTGACGTGGGTTCATTGTCTTTGGGCGGTGTGCTTGGCGTTATGGCCGTGGCGACTAAAAACGAAGTCCTTTTTGTCTTAATTGGTGGGATTTTTGTTATCGAAGCCGTGTCCGTTATCTTACAAGTTTTTTCCTATAAAACGCGTGGGAAACGGATTTTTAAAATGGCACCGATACATCACCATTTTGAATTAAAAGGATGGCCAGAGCCCAAGGTGATTGTGCGTTTTTGGATCATAAGTATATTCCTTGCCATTGTAGCCGTGGCAACGCTGAAAATGAGGTAGATTTAAATGGAAAGATTTCGCGGAAAAAAAGTACTCATAGTCGGTGTAGGCAAGACAGGCTTTACCTTAATCAACTTTTTTAACCAGCTAGAATGTGAAATTAAAGTCACAGATATTAAGCCAATCTTTGATTTAAACAAAGCTGTTAAAAAATTAAAAAAGCTTAGACCCGCTCCTGCCATGACTTTTGGTGAGCATCGTGATGAAGACTTCATTGAAGCAGATGTAGTTGTCTACTCCCCTGCCGTGGATCCTGAATTACCACAACTTGAACTGGCCCGGCAGAACAACAAGCTGGTTTACAGCGAATTTGCGCTGGCCAATATTCTTTGTAAGAAGCCAATAATCGCAGTTTGCGGAAGCTACGGGAGAACGACAGTTGCCCACATGATAGGTTTTACTCTTAAACTCGACGGCAAGAATGTGTTTGTCGGTGGAACAAGTGATGCTCCATTTATTGAGTATTGTATGCTTCCAAATAAAGATGAAATTGAGTATGTGGTAGTAGAGGTTTCTGCTATTCAAATGAAACGACTAGAGCATTTTCATCCTAAGCTCGTCGTATTCACTGGAATCTCTGATTATTATCCTGAAGGTCATTTTTCTTCAGTTGGTGAGTATATTGAAACCAAGCTGAGCATTATTAAGTCTCTGTCTCCAGAAGATACGATTGTCGTTAACTTTGATACCTTGGCCAATAATGCGTTTTTCAGAAATGCGAATTGCCAAACTTACTGGTACTCAAGGCGCTCGTTTGCCACGATGGGGGTAATGAACGAGATTCAAGGGACACATTTCCACGAAAGACGTATCCACTCAAATATTAATTATCACTCAGAATTTAAAGTGACTAAGATGAGAATCGTCGGACAACATAACCGCGAAAACTTGTTAGCTTCAATTACTGCTTGTAAGGCTCTAGAGGTCGATGACAAGGCGATTCAGACTTGTATTGAGAAGTTTCCAGGTATTCCACATCGACTTGAATTCTTGATGGAAAAAAATGGAGTTTCTTTTTACAATGATTCTAAAGCTGAAAAAATGGATGAACTTGTCGCAAGTATCAAATCCTACAAAAATCCACTGATTTTGATTGCCGGCGGTAAGGACCTCGAGGACATAGAATACGATAAATATGTAGAAGACATTATTAAGAACGTTCGAGTACTCGTACTTGTCGGAGAATGTAAAGAGCGTATGAACCGTGCCCTTGGAGATCACCCTCAAACGTATATCGTGGGATCTTTTGAAGAATCCATTCTGTTTGCATATCAAAAGTCGAGAACCGGAGATACTATTCTACTTTCTCCTGGTAATCCAAGCTCTGATTTCTTTAGGGATTATGAAGAACGCGGCAACTACTATAAAAAATTAGTTTATCAACTCTAATTCTAGTAGTTAGAGTTAAATACTGGAACTTTCCTCAGCTTTTGCTATTCTAGTAAGATGGATAGCGAACAAAGTGATATTCAATTCTGGTTTAAAGGCTTCGCCTTAAGTCTTCTTTTCATCAATATTGTTGGTGTCATCATGGTGTACTCATCGAGCTACATCTATGCCAAAGAAGTTTACGATAACTCATCTTATTTTTTCGTTCGCCAGCTCGTGTTTCTATCTGTGGGTCTTTTGGTCGCCTATATTATTGGAAAAACGCGTTTTGATTTTTGGACCAAATATGCACATTGGATAAATGGCCTTGTGATTTTATCTTTGATTCTTACCTTCGTTCCAGGAATAGGCGTTGAGGTCAAAGGTGCCAATAGGTGGCTTAACTTTGGGGGCTTTAGTTTGCAACCAGGTGAAGTGTTGAAGTATTCACTTTTGTTAAGCTCATTAAACTATTTTGAAAAGTTCGGATCGATGGATAGAAGAGATAGAATCTTATTGGCCTTATTTTTGTTATTTCCTTTGGCCCTTGTTCTTAAGCAACCCGATTATGGAACCTTCATGATCTGTTTTACCGGCGTACTCTTCGCTTGCTACTTGAGCTCATTTCCTCGTAAGTATTTTTACAGTATGGTTCCTGTCGGATTTATTGTTGGAGCAGGACTTCTTGTTGCTCAGCCGTATCGTGTGGCCCGTCTAAAAACTTTTTTAGATCCTTGGCAGTCACCTCAAGGCAGTGGTTTTCAGATTATCCAATCATGGATGGCCTTTGCTAACGGTGGCGTTATAGGGAAAGGGTTGGGCAACAGTAATGAAAAACTTTTCTATCTTCCTGAGGCACATAATGACTTCATTTTTAGCGTCCTTGGAGAAGAATTGGGTTTTATGGGCGTTACGATGACAGTCATCCTATTTTTAGCACTTATCTTTTTTGGTCTAAAAATGATGACGCATGTTAAGGGGCGCATGCCTGCATTAGTCGGAGCCGCTGCAGTGTTTACACTCGGTTTCCAGGCGCTTTTAAACATGGGGGTTGTGTTGGGCCTCTTACCAACTAAAGGCTTAAATCTTCCTTTCATCAGCTATGGAGGGTCCTCACTTGTCTCTAATTTTTTTGCGGTGGGTCTAATTCTCTGCGCTTACAATCACCAAAAAAGACAAGAAGAGAAAGCACAAGAAGTTGAGGATCGTCTCTACGCAAATCCCTATCGATCCAGTGAAACTCAAAGAGGACAGGACTTGTTTTCTCATTTATAATCGGCCTTTGGAGGTCGGTTATGCTCAAAACAAAGAGCAACATTTTAGTTCATTTTGTAGGTATTGGTGGCATTGGGATGAGTGGGATCGCTGAAGTACTCTTGAGTCTTGGCTACAAGGTCTCAGGCTCAGACGTTTCTGATTCTCCAAATATTGAGAAATTAAAAAAACTGGGCGCCCAAGTATTTATTGGTCACAACGGTAGTAACTGCTTAGATGCGACAGTCATGGTTTACAGCTCTGCCATCAATGAATCCAATCCTGAAATTCGGTATGCTAAAAAAAATAACATCCCTCTAATGAGAAGAGCTGAAATGCTCGCAGAGTTAATGAGGTTAAAACATGGTCTTGCTGTCGCGGGTACTCATGGGAAGACGACAACGACTAGTTTCTTGGCGACAATCCTTCAAGAGAGTGATTTCGATCCTACGTATATTATCGGTGGGGTTGTTAAAAATCTAGATGGTCACGCTAAGGTAGGTGAAGGTAAATACCTTGTTGCCGAAGCTGATGAGTCAGATGGGTCCTTTCTTTTACTTAACCCAATCATGTCAATTATAACCAACATTGATAATGATCACTTGGATCATTATGGGAGTGAGGAAAAACTTGAAGAGGCATTTCTTGAGTTTGCAAACAGTGTCCCCTTTTATGGTCATTGTTTTCTCAACTATGACGACCCGAAGATTAAAAAGCTTATCACCAAAATGAGAAAGCCTTTTGTTACTTTTGGTATGTCGGAAGATGAAACGAGTGAACCACCAAACTATTGGGCCCAAAATGTTTCTCATTCAGAATTATCAAGTAGCTTTGAGCTCTATCTTGATGGTGAAAAAGTTTGTCAGATGACAGTCCCGTTACCAGGTGACCACAATATTTTAAATGCTTTAGGTGCCATAGCAATGACGCATCAAATGGGACTTGACCTGAAATTGATACAAAGATCGATCAAGAAGTTCGATGGAGTTGGAAGGCGTTTTCAAAAACTCTTTGATAATAAAAAAATGAAAGTCGTGGATGATTACGGTCATCATCCTACAGAAATACGAGAGACAGTTAAAACGGCGCTCTCTGTAGCTCAAGGACAAGATGTCATTGTCGTTTTTGAGCCTCACCGTTATACGCGGACACGAGACTGCTGGAAAGATTTCTTACACTGCTTTAATGGAATCAAGAAACTCTATGTGGCACCTATATATGCAGCTAGTGAAAAAAGCCTACCGGGTATAAGCACTCAGGGGCTCGTTGCCGATATTAACCGACTCCACCCTAATCTTTCGGTAGAAATTTCAGATATGCATGAGCTAGGCGGAATTTTAAAAAAATACGCTAAGAAAGATTGTTATGTTTTAACGATGGGCGCCGGCTCCATTGGTCGTGTCGTTAGAGACGTTGTTGCGGAGATATCGTGAGCTTAGAGACTCTTTCAGGTATTCAAGGAATTGAGGTGCACAAAGGGGCAGATCTAACGAAAATGTCGACAATGCGTCTTAAGGCCCAAGGTGATCTTGTTTTAGTAAAGAATACTGAAGCGTTAAGAGAGTTCGTGAAAAATGTGAAGTCCTATATCGTGCTTGGCTGGGGTGCCAACCAACTTCTCCGGCAAGAAAGTGATAGGCCTTACTTAAAGTTAGACTTTCCATTTAATAGAGAGATCTTAGGGACGGTTCAAGATCAATACACACTGCCTGCTTCTGTTTCCTTGCCAACCTTAACTTCGGCCGCAAACAAATTAAAACTCAGTGGCTGGGAGGTCTTTACAGGGATCCCAGCATCCCTAGGTGGAGCTGTTGCCATGAACGCGGGGACAGGTTTAGGCGAGATGGCCCAGGTCACGAAATCGTTTAAAGTTATGAATAAAAATGGCGAAGTCAGGAAAGTTATTTGTGCTCCAGGAACGTTCTCTTATAGAACAAACAATGATTTAGAGCATGGAGATGTAGTGTTTGAGGTCGTGCTTGGGCACGAAGGAATAGATGAATCAGTACCAAAAACGATAAAAGATTACTTGAGCTACAGAAATTCTACCCAGCCAATGTCTGCAAAAACGTGTGGTTGCATCTTTAAAAATCATATAGATGCAAAGACAACTTGCAGGGCCGGGCAATCCCTTGATAGAATAGGTCTTAAGGGTTTTAAATATAAAAACCTAAGAGTCAGTCCTAAGCATGCAAACTTTATTGAAAACTTAGGAGACTCAACATTCGAGGATGTCATGGAGCTGATCGAAATCCTCAAAGAAAAACTCAAAGACGCTTATGGCGTTGAATTCGAAATGGAAGTTCGATGACGAGATTCTTAAAAATTATTATCCTGACCTTTGCGTTAATTTCAGTAAGTGCATATGCCAAGCTTGGTCCTATGGGACCGGAAACAAAATACCGTACAAATTTTGGTCGATGTCCTTCTAAAGCCGCAGGGACACTCACTTTAGAGCTTGTCAGGGAATTTGAACGCTTTCACTCTCTTAAAGATGTTAAAGAACTTATTTTAAAAGATGATCTCTCTCAAAAGCATTTTCTTTCCGAATATAAAATTTCATATGATCCCCTTAAAAACTTTCTTCATTTTAAATTCGATTGTCCAAAGCCTTTGATGAAAGTTCAACTATACAAATCATCTGGAGTGGACTCATATGAAGCGATCCTCGTTGATAACGGCGAGCTTTTTGACCCAACCTATGAAGTTTTACTCAGACAAGAAAAAAAAATTCAGCGTGATCTACCCTACCTTGCGCTACCAGTTGGAGAAATGGATGAAGATGTCCAAATGGGGATTACAAAACTTATCAACAAAATGTCTCCCGAATCCCGATCAAAGTTGTCGGAGATTATTGTAAATGAAAGTAATAACCTCACGATTATCCTCTCTGTGCAAGGACATCCATCGAGTGTATTTATGGGGAATAGCTTCTGGAGCGAAAAAATAGAAAAGTTGGATAAAATAGTCAGTTATATGGAGGCCAAAAAAAAGGTCCCTGCTGTGATAAATCTTACAAATGACAAAAAAGTTGTTGTCAAGTTTAACGAGTGATTTTAGACTTTTAGTATGTACCTGCAGAAATTGCCGGTACGCTCTTTTACAGAATGAATCTGTTTATTGAAATGAGAAAGGACTCTCATGAATGAAAAAAATGTCATTGTCGGACTAGACGTAGGAACAACAAAAGTTTGTACTATCGTCGGCGTCCAATCCCCCCATGCAGAACTTGAGATCATCGGTATCGGAACTCATCCGAGCTATGGTTTAAAGAAAGGCTCCGTCGTAAATATAGACAAGACGGTACGCTCTATTCAGTCTTCACTGGAAGAGGCAAAGCTGATGGCCGGGGTTAATATAGAAAGGGCCACTATTGGCGTGGCCGGAAGTCATATCTATAGCTTTAACAGCTCTGGTGTTGTCGCCGTAAAAGGTGAAGAGATTACACAAGAAGACGTTGATCGTGTTCTTGAGGCCGCGAAAGCAGTTGTGATTCCATCAGATCGTGAAATATTACATGTTATCCCTTCTGAGTTTAGAGTTGATAACACTTCAGGTATCAAAAACCCCGTAGGAATGTGTGGAGTTAGACTTGAAGCACATGTTCATGTGGTAACGGGGTCGATTTCTTTAATTCAAAACCTAGTAAAATGTGTGGAACAAACTGGAGTGATTGCAGATCATGTTACGCTTCAACCGATCGCTTCTTCTGAAGCAGTCCTTAGCCAAGAAGAAAAAGAGATGGGTGTTGTTCTGGTGGATATTGGTGGTGGGACCACTGATATAGCGATATGGAATGAAGGAAGTCTGGTTCACTCCCAAATCATACCTGTTGGTGGAAATCATTTTACGAATGATTTAGCAGTTGCTTTAAAAATTCCTCATGCAGAAGCTGAGCGCGTGAAAATTAATCACGGATGCGTTCTTGCGGAACAACTTAATCAATCGGCTCATATCACTGTTCAAGGTCTTGCAGGAACTAAGGCGAGAGAGATTCGATTGAGTTTAGTGGCAGAAGTCCTAGGTGCTAGATCTGAGGAATTGTTTGAGATTATCAGAACGATCATCAGAGACAAGAATTTAGATAATGAAATTACAGGCGGGATAGTTCTCACAGGTGGGGGCGCCTTGATTAAAGGCATGCCAGAACTAGGTGAGTACATTCTGGAAAGGTCTATGAAGATTGGTTACCCCATTCCTTTTGGAGGGATGACCAATATTATGCAAAATCCAAAATTTTCAACAGTACTTGGGCTTTTGATTGAGGCTTCAAAAAGAAACGAACTCGTCCCGGCGAAGTCTCGATCTTCTATAGGTAGTCAGTCCGATATTATTAGCCGTCTAAGTGATTCGTTGAAGTCAGTTTTTAAAGAGATATTTTAAAGGGGGAACACTATGTTTGAGATCGAAGAAAATGGACAAGAAAAAAAAATGGGCGCCAGTATTAAAGTTATTGGTGTCGGAGGCGGCGGTTGTAACGCTGTTAACACAATGATTAAGGCGGGACTTGCAGGAGTTGAGTATATCGTGGCCAACACTGATGCTCAGGCCCTCTCTGTAAGTATGGCGCCTACAAAAATCCAATTGGGTGCAGAGATTACGAAAGGCTTGGGAGCTGGTGCAAACCCGGAAGTTGGTCGTAAAGCTGCATTAGACGAGTATGAAAAACTAAGTGAAGTACTCGAAGGTGCAGACATGGTTTTTATCACAGCTGGCATGGGCGGTGGTACAGGAACTGGAGCTGCACCAGTGATTGCAAAGTTGGCCAAAGAACTTGGGGCCCTAACTGTTGGTGTTGTAACGAAGCCTTTTCTTTTTGAAGGCAAGAAGCGATTTCGACAAGCAGATGCTGGTATAGCTGTACTAGAGGAAAATGTAGATTCACTGATTACAATTCCAAATCAACGACTTCTCTATCTTGCAGGAGAAAGCCTATCTCTAGTAGATACTTTCAAGAAGGCAGACGAGGTTTTATTAAACGCTGTTAGAGGTATCTCTGATTTGATTAATACTACTGGCCAGATTAATGCAGACTTTGCAGATGTAAGCACCGTCATGTGCGAGAAAGGACTTGCATTGATGGGAACAGGCTTTTGCTCTGGTCCTGATCGTGCCATAAAAGCGGCGACCGAAGCTATAAGCTCTCCTCTACTTGAAGACATTACAATTGATGGAGCAACCGGGATCATTATCAACATTACGGGGAATGCAGACTTAACTATGCATGAGGTAAATGAAGCCGTAACATTGATTATGGAAGCAGCAGATGAAGAAGCCGAAATTATCTTTGGCTCTGTGATTGATGATTCAATTGAAGACGACAATATTAAAATTACGGTCATTGCAACCGGCCTTGGTGGGCAAGAGAGAGTTCGTGTTGGCTCATTGAAAAAATCTGAAACATTGATACCTGAACGTCGGCCAGAACGACCACAACTTGACCAAGTTGAACTTCGCGCAGAAAAAGAAACGGAAGTAGTTCCAAGAGGTATGGAAGAGCAAAATACGGAATCAAACTGGACTCCTCAAGCGCAAGCGTCAGACGATGTGACTAATGAGCGTGTTGATGAACGACGTGAGTCTTCTTTGGCGCAGTCAATTAAAGACGCGGCATCTCGATATGAGGCGTCTAAGACTACTTCAAATACTGAAAAGGCGACACCTGCACGCAAAGAAGAGCGAAGAGAGTCAAGTTTTTCTCAAAATAGTTCAGGTCGCGCGAAAAGTATCGCAGAGAAACTTGGTTTTATTAATTTTGATGAAGATGAGCTAGATACACCATCTTATCTCAGAAAAGATGAAGCTAAGCCTCATCAAAGAAATGACTCAGAAAACTCTAACAGGTCAAGACCTCTAGAATTGTAATAGGGTTCCCCCAACTCTTTACAATAATACAGGCCTCACTTCGGTGAGGCCTTTTTTATTCGTGGAGATGTACAAACGTCATAGGTTTAAGTCCAAAAAGTTCTCCAAAATAACGTCTGGTAAAAACTCTGAGTTCCTCAGCTCTTTTTGACTCATCTTTACTTCGAGAGTTCTGGTAAAGATCCAAAAGAAGAGATTTAAATTCTTCAGACTTTTGAAGAAAGGTATCTGCAATACCGTTATAAGTGATATCGATGCTAGCGTTCCTTTTGGAGTTTGAAACGGAAATAAAAATGGCGCCATTACAGGCAAGCTTTCTTCTTTCAGAGATTTTTTTACGTTCAATAGGGATGCCTCGAGCATGAATCAGAATAGGGGGAAGCACTTGTTCCGATTTGTGTTCAAAGCCTCCATCTTGAGTAAGCTCTAGTGACTGAAAGTTGTATAATCGAAAAGTTTTGGTCTTGCTAAAATGTTCGTTGATAAACTTTTCGTGTTTTTCAAGAAAGAGTGATTCTCCGTGAATAGGAGCTTGGTGAGTTGGTAAGAACTCTTTCATCAACATCAATAGGTCTTCTTTTCCAGGATGTCCTGAAGCATGAATGGGATCTGTTTGGTCTGTGTGAAGTCTTGCACCAAGCTCAGAAATTTGATTAAAAAGAAGAGAGAGTTTTTTCTCATTCCCTGGAATAGCTTTTGAGCTAAAGACGAATCGATCTTCAGGTTTAGGCTTGAAAATCGGGTCTTCTTTTAAAACGATTCTCCTAAGAGTTCCACGGAATTCACCTTGGCTTCCCGAGCATACAACGACAAGATTTTCGTTGTTTGGAGAAACACTGTTAGCTTCTTTAATAGTATTGTGAGGATCTTCCAAAAGGCCCAAGTCTAAGGCTATTTGAGAATACTTAAGCATTGCTGCGCCATAAAGAACAATCGGCCGTTTATTTTTTGTAGCTAAGTTAATAAAACTTTGGAGGCGGTGAATGTTTGAAGAAAAAGAAGTAACAAAAATTCGCCCTGTCTTTTCAAAAATTGGCGAGAGTCCTTCAAGTACGTCTTTTTCAGACTTGGTTTTCTCATTTGAACTAGTGATATTTGTACTGTCAGAAAGTAGGAGCTTGGTTTTAGTGTCAGACGTGATCTTTTTAAGTTTTTGGAAATCAAAGGGTGATTCATAAGGAGTAGAGAAGTCGACCTTAAAGTCAGAAACAAAAAAAACGGACATGGACAAATTACTGTCTTTTAAAACGAGACCAAAAGTCTGAGGTATTGAGTGGTTGACGTGGACCGGGTGGACTTCGAGGTCGCCAAACGCTAACAAGTCGCTTTCACGATAAATATTAATTTTGGTTTGTAGGTTTGCTCTAGATAACTTGTGCTGAATGAGTTCAGCTGCTAAGGCCGGTGCATAAATCTTTAGTGATGGGTACTTTTCTACAATATGAGGTACTGCTCCAATGTGATCCTCGTGCCCATGTGTGATGATGAGAGCATCAATATCTCCTAAGGCCGACATGTCAGGGATTAGATAATTAATGTCGAAAAAATCTTCATATGGAAAAAGGATTCCGCAATCAATGACTAGTCGCTTGCCCTTAGATTCAACGAGGGTCATGTTGGATCCAATTTGAGCAACACCGCCAATAGGTGTGATTCTAAAGTTTGGCGCTTTCACTGGAGATTCTCTTGAACCTGATTTGAGTTGTTGGCAATTTGTTCTTGGTAGAAAAACTCATTAATTTTTGCAGCGAGGATATTTGAGGCAACGTCAGTCTCTTCGCCGACGATGATGTCGGCGTATTCTTTTTGAGGCTCTAGGAATTCTTTATACATCGGTCTAACAGTCGCATAGTATTGATCAGTAACAGAGTCTACACTTCGGCCACGCGTCTGTGTGTCTCTATGAAGTCTTCTCGTAAAGCGAATATCAGCTTCAACATGCAGATAAACCTTAACGTCAAAGCAATCTCTTATATAGCGATCAAAAATAGCAAAAATACCTTCTAGCAAAAGGACCTTTTGTGGCTGAAGGGTTGTTGTCGTGTCTATGCGAGAACTGGTTGTAAAGTCATAATTTGGGACTTCTATAGGATTTCCATGTTTCAGGCTTGAGATGTGATTTTGTAGGAGTTCCCAGTCAAAGGCACGTGGATGATCAAAGTTTGCCTTACGCTCACCTCTTCTCAAGCTTTCAGGGATTTCATCGAAAGGCAGATAATATGAGTCCATATGGAGCACAGAGAGCGGGGCCAGTGATTGATCCTGTAGTTTGTGGGCAAATGTAGTTTTTCCAGAGCCTGAGCCTCCAGCAATTCCAATGAGAAACAAAACATCCCTCCAAGCTAATTCATTTATCAAGCTTCTAGCATGTCGTGTTTGCAATTTGAAGCATTGCAGTGGTAATTTAGTAAATATTACGCCCATTTGGGAGCATTAAAGGCTCAATTTCAAGGACTTGATTGTGTTAAATCACATCTTATGGCCAATGGTGGTCTTCTTTTTACTACAGCTCAAAGCTTATGGTGCAGTCAGCCTGGCGCTGTCATCTAGTCCAAGTAACTTAAGTCCATTTAGTTCAACTGATGCGAACTCGCAAAATCTTAACCGTTTAGTTCATCTTTCTCTGACCGACTTTGGAAAAGATATGCGTTTTGTCTGTCGTTTATGTAAGAGCTTCGAGCAACGCTTTGAAGATGAGAAGCATATTATACGATTTCATCTAGATCCAACGGCAAAGTTTTGGGATGGTACTGCTGTTACGGCGATTGATGTTAAGAAGTCTTGGCAGTATTTTACGGAAGAGAAAAAAATTAAGTCTATCTTCCGCTTTGCCTTTTCGAGCATAAAAGACGTTATTGTAATTGATGAAAAGACTGTTGATCTCGTTTATAAAGAGTTTAGTCTTGAAAATCTTTCAAATCTTGCACTGTTGAAGATAATCAAAATTGAAAAATACAAAGAGCTTGAAAGCGTTGAATTAGAGGACATTGTCGGCGCTGGTCCTTATAAATATAAAGATATAAAAACTTTAGAAATTAGTTTGAATCCTCTGCGCGAAGATCTTCCTGAGTTAATTTTCAAGGTGGTAAGAGATGAAACAACTCTTGCTCTCAAGCTCATGAACAAAGAGATTGATTTGTCTTTGGCCAAGATGTCACCTCGAAAGGAGAATTGGCTCAAAAAAAAGTCTGGTGACCTAAATTTCTGGAGCGTTCCAGGCGCTACCTACGTTTACTTAGGCCTTAATCACCAATCGTCTTTCTTATCAGAAAAACTTGGGAGGCTCGCTCTTGCTCATCTCATCCCTAAAAAGGAGCTCGTAAAGTATAAGCTCAAAGGCAGTGCAACCCTGGCAACAGGACTTTTTTCAAAGGCTTTCGAAGATTTTTATCTTCAGGACTCAGGTCCAGAGTATAACCCTGAAGTTGCCTCTAAAATTTTAAGTGAAATGGGATATACCAAAGATGATAAAGGCTTTTGGAAGAAGGATGGTAAAAATATATCCCTAGATTGGAAAGTTTCAAATAATAAGTCGACGATTGAAGTTGTTGAGGTCATTAAGAACTATCTCAATCAAAACGGTCTTGTTGTTAATCTGACTATTCAAGAATGGGGAACGTTCATGCGTTCCGTAAAGAGTGGAGATTTTGATATCGTTATGTCTCAGTGGGTTGGTTTTACTGGTCCAGATATGCTCAAGTTTGTCTTTCATAGTGAGAGCACTCCACCTAAAGGTGGAAATCGTGGCCACTTTATTGATAAAGAATTTGATAAGCTCTTAAACCGTGCGCAGGGAGAGAGAGATCAGACATTAAGAATGAAATTTTATAAAAAGGCAGCAAAGAGGGCCAATAGTGAATTGGCCTATATTAACATGTGGCACCCTGATGTGACTTGGATAGGACGAGATTGTATTGAGCTTGCTAATGGAATTCATTCTAACGGCAACTTTATGGCACTCTTGAGTTTAAATTATGAGTGTAAATAAAAACAAAAACTACTGGAGCCTAGAAGTGATCGGAGATTCCGGCGCAGATAAAGCTTGGCGCTCCGACGTAATAGAGTGGTTGAATGAGACCCCTTCTTATAAAGGCGCCCAGGAATTTTCTATTGATGAATCAAAAGTCGATGAGTTTCTTGGTGAGCGGGCTTATTCTGGAGGAGACATTCCAGATGATGTCATTAATGAAATTGACGAACGCACACAGAGTGAAGCATTACAGGGAGAGCTTTTTTATTTTGAAGGCGACCAAGCACCTTTACAAGCGCAAGCAATAGAAAAACAGATTCAAGAAAAATTTCCAAATTTAAAAACTTCTCTTAAATGCTGTGACTATGAAGATTGGGATGCACAATGGCGCAAATACTACAGCCGACTTCCTATTAGTGATGAGCTTGAAGTCGTTCCAGAATGGGAAAAGAAAGAAAACTTAGACAATGAAATTTATATTTATCCGGGACAAGGTTTTGGAACGGGGGGACATGAAACAACATTTTTATGCTTAAAGCTATTTATGGATATACCGAAGGATAAAATTTTTAATGGATTCGCCTTAGACTTTGGTTGCGGCTCTGGAATCTTGGGAGTTGCAGCGATAAAAAAAACGGACATGACTGTCGATTTCTGTGATGTCGATACAGACGCATTGGACAATACCTTGCAAAATCTAAAACTTAACTTTAATGATGAGCAACTCATAGGTCACCGTCTAATCGCGAGAGATCGTTTTGAAGCATGGCCTAAATACCATTTAGTTTTCGCTAATATTCTGGCCCCCATTCTTATTGCAGAGAAAAAACAAATCATTGGGCAGCTTGTGGAAAATGGATATTTGATACTTTCAGGTCTACTTCGCGAGCAGGTTTCTGAGGTTCTTGAGGCATACGAAGATTTCGAATGTCTAAAAAAAGAAATCAAGGGAGACTGGGCCGCTTTGTTAATGAAGGTCAAATGAGAGCGATCGTAATAAAGGACACCGAAGTTGATGTTGGCGAAGAGCTAGCTGTTACGGAAGAGGCCCACCGTCATCTCAAAGTCACTCGATGTATCGCGGGTGAAACTATACTTTTGCTTTTAGGTAAAGGTGATGTCGCCCAAGCCGAAATACTCAAATCCAATAAAACTGAAACAACTCTAAAAATCAGGTCGACTGAGCACTGGTCGAGATTAAGTCATATTGAAATATGTATTGGGCTTGTAAAAAAAGATGCCATGGAGGAGATTGCAAAGCTTGTGACTGAACTTGGAGTCGAAAAAGTTGTTCCTCTTCTCACAAAGTATTCTCAAAGACCTTCAAATCAGTTCAAACGATGGGATCGAATAGTTGAGCAGGCTCAAGAGCAGTCAAATAATGCATACACTCCTATCTTGGCCGAACCTGTTGAAATAAGAGATTTTCTTTTTTCTCAAAAAGACCTTGGCTTAAACAATTATCTTTTTAGCTCCAAGCCTGATGATTTCCATGCTCAAGCGGCCACTTCAGAAATTATAAAAAAACGCCTTTTTATCGGACCTGAGGGCGGTTTTTCATCTGATGAAGAGGACTTGATTGTGCACTCCGTTGGTGCACAGAAGATACATCTTTGTACCCCAATATTACGAGCACCTACTGCAGTTTCTGTAGGCGTTGGCCATGTCCTTTCGTGTTAAAATTTAATTGATGCCTTGTTTCTTCTGTGAGATTCTTAAAAGACTTGCGAGGTGAATAAGTATGGAAAAACAGGTAAATAAAGAAGAGTCATCAACACCAATTCTTTTTGAAACTGATGAGTTTGACGTCGATTCTTTTAACGTGAAACCGCTCAGTAAGGGGCTTGGTTTCCACCAAGAAAGAGAAAAAATACGTCCAAATCGAGCGCATAAGCAAGGGAACAAGGTACACAAGCCATTGGCCACACGATCTGAACAGAGGACATCCCAGCAAGTCATAGCTTCTCCAAAAGTAAGCAACACTTCGGAGATGTTTTGGGATCAGACGGTAAGTCAGACAGAGTTAAGTCACTTCTATAAACAAAGTTCTAGCGACAATCAACAAGAGTTTATATCTAATGAACAAGTCATGGTCCCATTAAAGGCCACATTTTCAAGCCGTATCCTGGCGTGGATTGTAGATGTATTCGCATTGGGAGTGATTTGTGCCGCTCTTCTTTTCAGCTTTGTTGCTCTCGCTGGTATGAATATGGGAACTCTTCTTAAAGGCATGTATTTAGGACCCTTGGAGCTAAGTGTTTTTGGTCTTGGCTTGTTCTCTCTTCTATATATCTTTTACTTCACAATTCTCGATATGGCGGCCAGCCCAGGAAAATCTCTTTTAGGCTTAAGAGTATGTGCGACTAATGGAGAAAGGCCAAAGGCAACGCAGACATTAGTTAGATCTGTGGTGAGTCTTCTTTCTCTATTTCTTTTAGGACTACCAGCGATTCTCGATTTTCAGTCACACCTATCTGAAAGCTTCGTGGCACAAGACAGTGATCATGCTTAGTGAGAAATTAACAAAAATTCTTTCTCAAAGAGAAGGAAAGAAAGTTGTTTTTACTAACGGTTGCTTTGACATACTTCATGCTGGACATGTTTCTTATCTTAATGAGGCAAAATCATTAGGCGATATTCTCGTTATAGGCGTAAATTCTGATGAAAGCGTCAAGCGTATCAAAGGTCCAGAGAGACCGATAAATAACCAAGAAGATAGACAGTTTCTTTTAGAAAATTTGAAGGCCGTTGATGTTGTAGAGTTCTTTTCTGCAGATACTCCATACGAGCTTATTAAAAGCGTACGTCCAGATATTTTAGTCAAAGGTGGAGACTGGAAACCTAAAGAAATAGTAGGTCATGATATTGTTGAGGCTTATGATGGTTTGGTGCAAAGCCTAACTTTTAAAAATGGGTATTCAACAACGAGCCTAATTGGCCAAGTACAAGGAAAGTCGTGATACCCGACTTCTTTGATCCCCTAAGTTGTTAAAATTTATCAAGAATTTCTCAGAATTTACTCAAGTATTCGATCTCGATTCCCGTTAGGTTTTATGGTGGGAAGTTGGCGCTTTCCACCATTTTACTAAGACAGAAACAAGGTCGCTTCTGTCAAAACTTAAACAAGGAGGAATTATGGCTCTAGGAGATTAAGATGGGATTACGTATTAACACAAACACGACTTCATTAGCTGCTCAAAGAAATCTGAACAATGTTACAAAAGAGCGTTCAGATACTTTTGAGAAGATGTCATCAGGTCAGAGAATTAATAAGGCCAGTGATGATGCGGCCGGCTTGGCCATCAGTGAAAAGTTAAAAGCTGAGGTTGTAGGTTCAAGGCAAGCAACGAGAAACGCAGGAGATGGTATTTCAATGATTCAAACGGCCGAAGGTGGACTTGAAGAAGTATCAAACATTCTTGTGAGACTTAGAGAGCTTTCCGTTCAAGCTGCTTCGGATACAGTCGGAGATCAAGAACGAGAGTTTTCAGACCTTGAATATCAACAGTTAACACAAGAGATTGATCGTATTGCACAATCAACTCAGTTTAACGGGACAAAACTTTTAACTGGTGAAGGTGATCAAAAAGATTTTCAAATTGGCACCGGAAACGATGACTTTGCTGATAGAATTTCTTATTTACCTGATGAAACAAATGCATCGCTGGATGCGCTTGGTTTGGACTCGACAGGGGTTTCTTCGAAAGGAGATGCTCAATCGAACCTAGAATCGATCGATAGTGCCATCAACTCAGTTAATGGAAATAGAGCGAATCTCGGTGCCCTTCAAAACAGGTTGCAATCAACGATTCAAAACCTTGATGTAAAGGTAGAAAACCTTTCTGCCGCTAATTCAAGGATTCGTGACACTGACTATGCTAAAGCAACTGCTGAGGCTGCTAGCCAGGGGATTATTGAACAGGCCAGTACGGCCGTTTTGGCCCAGGCCAATAATTCTCAACAAGGTGCCCTTAGGTTAATCGGCTAAGTTGAAGTTAAAATTGTAACGAACCCACAGAAGCCCCTTCTATATGAAGGGGCTTTTTTTATATATATGAAGAGCTAAGTATTCAAATTTATAATGAAAAGAAAATAAAAATAAATACATGACATTTTTGCTTAAGTTTTTAGCCGAGTATGGCGATCAGGTATGTAAGCATGAGCTAACCCAAACTTCAGCAAGGAGAAAGTCATGGGCTTAAGAATTAATACTAACGTTGCATCACAAGCGGTTCAGAGCAATCTGAAAACTGCAACAAAGAACACACAAGAATCAATGGAGAAACTTTCATCAGGTAAGCGAATTAACAAAGCTGCCGATGATGCTGCAGGCTTGGCCATTGCCAAGAACCTAGAAGCGGAAACAAAAGGTTTGAGACAGGCCACGCGGAACGCGAATGATGGTGTCTCTTTACTTCAGGTAACGGAAGGTGGTCTTAACGAGGTTTCAAATATTCTCGTAAGACTAAGAGAGCTCTCAGTTCAAGCTGCATCAGATACTGTCGGTGAGCAAGAGAGAGGCTTTTTAGACCAAGAATATCAACAACTCGTAGATGAGGTTGATAGGATATCAGAGTCGACAAGTTTTGCTGGTCGGCAGGTGCTAAACGGCGATGGTGCTGGAACAATGGACTTTCAAGTCGGTAACCAGGGCGATGAAAATAGTAGAATTAGTTTTGATTCAACTGAAGCGAATGCATCATCATCTAATCTTGGAATCTCTGGTTCAGGGATTGGAGACAAAGGCGATGCACATGACTCTATGGATCAAATCGATGAGGCCATTAATAGTGTTTCATCACAAAGAGCAACATTAGGTGCTGTGCAATCACGACTTCAGTCAGCTGTATCAAACCTTGATACACAAGTGATTAACCAGGATGCCGCTCGATCTATGATTGAAGATGCGGATATTGCTCAAGAGTCATCGAAGCTTGCTTCAGCAAACGTTGCAAAAAATGCTTCGATCAGCACATTGGCCCAGGCAAATAACCTGCCTAACAATGCGCTAAGATTAATCTCATAAATCAATAAGTGAATAGGTCTTTGCAACGGGCCTATTCTCTTTCTTAAGCCACCCCTCTCCTCCTGGAGGGGGGTCTTAAGAGGGAAAAGATAATGGGTGTGTATGGATGATGATAGAAAACTTAATGACACCCTCAGAAAGGCTTTCTTATCCAACAGTTCAGTATTTGCCTGGAAGCTAGAAGATACCCAAATCAAAAAAGCCAACCTCTCCCCTTTTAAAATTACAGAAAAATATATGACATTCAAAATGGATGATGAGTCGAGGTATTTAATCAATGATCTTTTAGATAGCAAAAGAGATCTAAAGCTCTATTTTGAAGATCAAGGATTGTTCGTCATGAGTAAAGTTTTGGAAGAAGGAGACATATATCTTAGAGTTAGTCGCCCAGAAGTTTATGACTTTGAAGAAAGAAGAAGTGAAACACGTCATTTTATTGATGATTTTAAGGTTAAAATAACCGATTCAAATGGCAAAGCTATAATTAAAAATGCTACAGATTTAGGACCAGGTGGCTTTTCAATTGTTCTTATGAAAAGTGAATCCAACCCATTTAAAAACTCGGAGCATACTGAGATGGAGCTTGTGAAAGCTAAAAAGAGGGCCAAGGTTGAGATTATAAAAGAAGATAAAATCGAACCTTTTGAATATAGTGCTACGCCATATGGTGGACGAAGGCTTGCATTTAGCTTCATAGATAAAGATAATGAAGTAAGTAGAGAGCTCAACAAGATTTTTGAACGATTAAGCAAAAGTAGGATTTGATTTGCCAAAAGATTATTTTATTTCTGACGTTCACATACATCGGCCAAATGATGAAGCAGCAAATTTATTCATGGAGTTTTTAGATCGGTGCGTTTCAGAAAAAGCGAATCGTGTGTTCTTGCTGGGTGATATATTTGATGTTCTAGTTGGACCGTATCTTGAGTACGAAGAAAAATACAGGTCAATATTCAAAAAGTTAAAACTGTTATTAGATGATGGCTTGGAAATCTACTATTTCGAGGGGAACCATGATTTCCATCTAGGTAGATTTTTTGAAAATCTCAAAGAAGAAGATCCTAGAAGAACCGCAATTCGCTATGTAAAAGGCGAACTTCATATCAAGACAGCTCAAGGGCTCGATGCTCATATTTCTCATGGAGATGATATGGAGATTGAGAACGTGAGCTATAAAATATACAAAAAAGTTGTTAATAACCGCTTTGTCGAGCTCCTGTTAGAGCAAATTTTAAGTTTTAAATTCATGGAGAAACTAGGACGAAAGGCATCTGCTGATTCGAGGAAAAGAAATCAAAAGCTTTATAGTAAAAATGTCCAAGAAAATACAACGAGAAAAAAATTCAGAAGATCAGCAGAAATTCTCTCAGAGTTGATTAATGTCGATGTTATTATAGCTGGTCACAGTCATTGTAAAGACGATTATCAGCTTTCAAATGGTACCCGTTATATGAATAACGGGTATGCTTTAGAATCACAAACTTATATCTGCTCAGATGAGGATGGAATTCGCTTCGTTGAGATTTAATGTAGTTGTGTCATTCCTTGTATATAACTCATTTTTTGATTACCTTCTAAAGCTTGTGCAATTGAAACCGTTCGTGGGCCACTCTTTTCTTCGAAAGTTTCCTTGCTTACAACAACAACTTGCTCACTGAAATTCGCAATTTGCGGGAGATGTGTGATCGCGATGACTTGAGAATCTGTTGAGACCTCTTCTAGTGCCTTCCCGATTGCAAGGGCCGTCTCGCCACCAACACCAGTGTCAATTTCATCAAAAAGAAAAACGGAAATAGTATCGTTAGAGGACAGAATTTGTCTCATGGCCAATAGAATACGTGACAACTCGCCTCCTGAAGCCGTGTCTTTGACCTTGAAGAGTCCTTCTCCTGGGTTCATCTCTGCCATAAAGTTAACTTCACTGATGCCATATTTATGAAGTTCCTTGGATTTAACAACCTGATATTCTAAGGTTGCACCATTCATCTTCAGCTCCCTTGCAAACCTTGTCAGGGATTTCGAAAGCTTTTGAGAAGAGACTAGGCGTTTCTCGTGAAGTTTTAAGGCGGTATTTTCACACTTCGAGTAGAGCTGGTCTATTTCTATTTCTAGTTTTGAAATATCTTGGTCGAGCATTGAAAGTGAAGAAAGTTCTTCTGAGAATTCTTTGTAAAGTTCAACGAGCTCTTTTGTTTCAACATGGAACTTTCTTTTTAATCTTTGGTATTTATCAAGACGCTCGACAATATGCTCAAGATCATTTTCATCAAGGTCAACATCGTATAGTTTTGAAAGTTGATAGGAGACATCTTGCAACTGAATTGAACTCTCTGTGATTCTTGCTGAGATATTTCCTAGTTTATTGTTTTGTGAACGAGAAAGCATTTTTTCTATTTGTTTTAACATACTTAAAACATTCGCTTCTTCGGATTCGCTCAAAAGCTGAAGGGCATTTCCTAGTGTCTCTTTGTGTTGGTGCCCACTTAAGAGGTCGTCTTTCTTTTTTATAAGGGATTCTTCATCCTCGACGCTCGGATCGAGCTGTTCGAGTTCCTCTATTTGATAGTTAAGATAATCTTGACGTTGTTTAAGGTTCGTATAGTCTTCTTTCTTCTGATCAAGCGTAGATTGAAGCTCTCTTAATTGTGAGAAACTTTTTGTGTAGTCGTCAGAGATACTTTCAAGCTTGCCAAAATCATCAAGAAGTTTGAGTTGGTAGTTTTCATTAAGTAGCTTTTGGTTTTCGAATTGGCCCACGAGGTCGATAAATCGTTTAGAAAAATTGGATAGTGTTTGTAATGAACATTGTTGAAAATTGAGAAAAGACTTTGAAGTACCTGATGCATAAACGATTCGTTTTAAAACTATTTCGTTATTTTGAGATGGGTGTCCAATCTCTTCGACATAGCCAAGAACGCTTTGGTCGTCGACGATAAAGCTGGCCTCGATGAGAGCAAAGTCAGAGTTCTTTCTCACTAGTTTCTTATCTGCCCTTTGGCCGAAGACCATTTGGAGAGCATCGAGAAGTAAACTTTTCCCTGAGCCTGTTTCTCCAATGATGGCATTAAACTTTTTGTTGAAGAACACCTCCTCATTTTGAAAGGTCGCGAAATTTTGTAGTCTTAAGTTTTCGAGGTAGAGGCCATGTTTTTTTCTCATAAATCCCTTCTCCCATATGTGAACTTTTCTTTAAGCGTATGAAAATAATTTCGCTTTGGGTTAAGTAAAATACTCACTTTCCGTGTCCTACTTTTGGAGACTTTGACGACTTCTCCTTTTGAGATTTCGCAAAGCTCTTGCCCATCGAGAGTAAGGCTAAGAGGCCCTTGGTTTTTTAATCCTCTTAAGCTTACGACAGAGCTTCCTGGTATCACGATAGGCCTGTGAGTAAGACTGTGCGGGCATATCGGTGTCAAGGTAATAGAGTTCACTTCTGGATGGACAATAGGTCCACCTGCGGCGAGTGAATATGCCGTTGAACCAACCGGAGAGCTAATAATCATTCCATCACCAGAGATGTTGTATAAAGGTTCTCCATTGCACTCTACTGACAAAGAAAAAATCCTGGAGATATCATTTTTGTTGATGACGAGGTCATTCAGAAAGTGACTTTTGTAAATGGACTTACCTCTTCTAAAGACTTCAACCTTGTATAGCGGTATTTTATAGATCTCTAACTCATCTTTTATGGCCTCGGATAGCCATTCATAGAAATCTGATTTGGAAAATTCAGTAATGAAACCTAGGCGTCCCATGTTAACGCCGAATATTGGAGCGCTATTCGTGGGGACATCACGACATAGACCGATCAATGTACCATCACCACCAAGGGTTATGATAAGTTTGCTTTGAGTATAAAGGTCTTTATCTTTGTAGAATTTAATAGTTTTAAAAAGGTTTTTAGAAAGAAGTTGTTGAAGACGCGCTTCTTCTTTTTCTAGAAAAATAGCTGTTGCTTTTCTTTTGTTTAGCCAGACAACGAGATTGTTTATAATAGGTCGGAGGTCTTCATCTAGGTGTGGTTTAAGTATAAGACCTATTTTAAGTGGTTCATTTTGGGTTGCCATAGTAAAAACCTCAGGCGTGTGAAAGAAAAATATCTAGTGTTTTATTCATATCGTCAAAGGGCTTACTTAAAACCTGGCAGCCATATTTTTTTGCCTTGTCGAGAACCTGCTCTGAGCAATAAGCGGTGATGATAACAAATTTTACTGCGATTTCAGAAGCCTGTAATTTCGACTTGGATTCTTCGATTACATCAAAACCACTAATATCTTGTAGCATTAAATCACAAATAATTCTGTCATAGCTCTGTGTTTTAAGACGTTGAATGGCCTCTCTTCCAGAGCTTTCGACATCTACAGTGGCCCCTCTTTTTTCCAAAAGTTTTTTAAGGGATTTCTGAATGAGGAGTTCATCTTCTACTAATAAAATTTTACTCAACGCACAGGCCTTGGTTACTGACTTTTGGGCAAGTGTATCGAGAAAGTTACACCTGGGGAAGGGTTGTTGTTGTGATATTCAAGTCGTCCATTAAGGCGCTGGGCCAAATTTGTACAAATAGAGAGACCTAGACCCGTCCCTTGTGTTTTAGTCGTGAAGTAAGGCCTCAGGATTTCATTCTTGAGTTCAGTTGGAACCCCTGGGCCGTTGTCTTGGACTTTAATGGAGACACAATCATCACTGGCCTCAACACTTACAGAAATTTCATATTTGCCAAGCTCATCATTGGTTGATTTTATGGCCTGAGAAGCATTAACTATTAAATTGAATAAAATCTGAGTAAGCCAAGTGGTGTGGGTCTTAATAAATGATGTTTTGGCCTCTGGCCCATGATATTTTAGAGAGATACCTCGAGTTTCGCTTTTGGTGAGAGTCATAATCTCTCTAATAAGAAAATGAAGATCAACTTTCTTTAGGTCCTCTTGAACAACATAAAGATTAGAGAAGTTGTCGATGATACTCTGACAACGCCGTGCGTTTTGCGCGATGTCATTGAGAGAGTCCTGAACCTCTTCGTCTTCAGTTTCTGACCCGAGCATTTCAGCGGTGAGCCTGAGTCCGAACAATGGGTTGCTTAGTTCGTGCTTAAGTGTGTTGAGTAACTCCCCTAGAAGTGAAATCCGCTGATGGTGATTGAAGTCAGAAATTAAGTCAGCTTCAGAAGGTGGGAAAACAAAAAGCTTTTTATCAGCACCTAAGCTAAATTCATTGAAATCAATATTACCGACCTGGGAATCGATTAATTCTAAGTGTTCATCTTGAACATGGCGGTTTTTAAAAATGATATTTCCACCGACGGTAAGGAGAATGGGAAATGGATAGAAGTTAAAGGATTGGGCCAGTAGTTGTTCTCTTTGCGTTAGTCTCGACTTGGTCAGGATAAACCTAAAGACCTGTTTCAGAGACGGGATAATAGAAAAGAAGTAGCTTTGCTCCTCTACAGAAGGCGTGAGGAAACCATTTCGCGAAATAATAAACAAAAGGTCATGCTCTCGTGTTTCAATTTCTTTAGCTAGAAACGGACCAACGATGTGAAGATCTTTATCTAGGATTTGAGTTTGGTTAAAGTGTTTATTTTTACTTTTCTTGATAAGTCTGTACAGAGTGTTAAATTTTTTTGCGCTCAACTGTGAGTGAGTAATGGAGTTAGACTCGTCTAAATGTATGCTGTCAGCTTCTGCTTTACCCTTCTCGTGAACAATCAATTGGCACGTTTGATAAGTGGTGAAACCAGTCAATCTAAGAATATGAAAGAGCACTGTTTCGATAGAGTGCGATTCGTCAAAAAGCTGGTCTATTTCCTGATCATCTGCGGTGATATCGAGCAAAGGAGACATTTTCTCTTTTGTATGCCGAGATTTTTTAATGACCTGTTCAAACTTTTTCTGGGCCTTTAAGTAAGTCTTTTTTTCGTAGCGTGGGATATTGCTAGTATTTAAATTTTTACTTAGGCTTTGTTTGAAATGCTTTATTTCGGCAAGAAGTCGAAGGCTAGAGTAAATATTTGATTGCGAATCAGTAAGCTCGAATCTGGATGTCAGTAACTGATCATTAGACGCATCTTGGAATTTAAAAGAAAGATGACCGTTATCTTTTGTGATTTCGATTTCAGCATCAGTAGCAGGCACCAGAGAAATATCTTGATGCCTGCGCTTGAGAAACCGAGCGGATTTTTTAAAAAGTTCTTCTTCTACAGCAACGTTTAGCGTTTCTGTAGATTTTTTAATTCTGGGATGGCCTTTATTTTCCATTGCGTCAGATTATCTATCAACTCGTACTCAAGCAAGTCACAAAGCATGATGATATCGTTATTTTCTTTTGCCGGAAGCAAGCCTTTTACAATAGATAAAAGATGTATCTCCAGATTTTGTACAGATCGACTTTTTTGAAAAGACTGCCCTAGGCCAGACTTCAATGTGCGATTGATCTTAGTCATGAGTTGAACGAATAAGTCTACAATCTCAATGATATCACTGAACTTGTCGTTGGCCTCATCGATTTTGTTATCTTGATAAAGGAGTACCAAGTCTTGTACTTTTTCTGTTAAAACATCGATATAGCCATTGCAAGAGTCGAGCGCGTCGAACGCAAGCTCTAGGTTTGATTGTGCCTTTAGGTCAATAGATTGGAATTCATTCAAACTTTTGGGAAGGCACTCCGACTCTTCTTTTCCAGAAAGAGTTTTCCCGTTAATGCTAATTGCTGTAATAACTTCTTCTTTAGTTAGGTGTCCAGATAGTAGCTGATCCACAAGCTCACTAAGAGTTGAGTTTGCGTTGTACTTGTAAGAAAGTTCTTCTCCGTTGAGTCTTATCAGTGTCATAAGTTTCCTTCCTTTAAACGTCCGCTTCTGCGCGTTTGTTTGATTGTTCAGTATTTTGTAGGTTCTTGTCTATGAGATCAAAAAGAATTTTTACTAGTAGTGAGCCTTTATCGTAAGTAAGGAAAGAAGACTCAGAAAGCTTGACTAGATTATCTCCTCCAAGGGTGGCCTTTTGTAGCGCAAGGTAATTAATGATGGGCGTTAAGTAAGGGTGAGCATTCTTTAGGCTTAAGCTGAGCTCATCTATTTCATCAATCTTGGCCGAATGTTCTTTTAATTTGCCAATTTCCACAGTGTCACTTGCGACTTCTTCTAAAATTTGTAGACTGTACTTCTTGCCAAATTCACAAAGGTCAAAGAGGTGCTCCAGCCCGGCCTGAAGGTTTCTTAAGTCTTGAGCGACCTTGGGTGTAATTTCATAAAAATTTAATTGTTCTTCTTTTTGCTCAAGAAGATAAAGCCATGCCATTCTTAAAAACTGTTGAACGATGACCTTTGTTTGAGGAGCACTGTGTGGATTTATATTCACGAGCCTCATGAGACCGGATTGAGAGAAGTCTGATTTATAAAAATCAAATGAACCCAAATGAAAGGGGGATATATTATTTTCGATATCTTGCGTTTCAATCTGACCCGATGCTAACAGCGTCGAGATGGAGCTTGCGACAACATGGTATGAAATATCAGCATGACATTGATAGGTTTCGCACGCATCTGTTGGAAAGCATGGAAAGCACTTGGTTTTAGGGGCCATTACGTAGCTATCTTGGCCATATGGAGCTGTTTCATGCGATCGAACAGTTCCAAGAGATATCGTGAGACTGGTTTTCTTTGCTAAGCTTGCAAGATGAGAAACCATTGAGTCGTGCCCAACAAATAAGGTGCAAGATGAAATTAGATTCCATGTGTCTTGAACATTGGCGTTCCCTGCATGTAAGTAGATTTGCTCGCTAAAGTTTTTAAGGCTTGGTGTGTTTATGATTTTCTGTGATTCATCATGGTCTGCGGCCCCACCAACAATATGAACCTTTAGTGTTGGATTATCTTTTAAAACCTTATATATAATTTCTGACCACTTCTGAGGCTTCCACCGCTTTTTGGCATGAGAGGCAAAAGGGTGGATAACGATGTTTTGTTCTGAAACGCTCTCTTTGAGCTCTTCGGTTATCTTTTCAGGTGGTATAGTTTTTACCCCCGTAATCATTTTATAAATATCGACGAGAGCTAGACCATTAAGAGGACCGCTCATAACGCTTGATGAGATATATTGTGACCAATTGTCGATGGCAATTTCTCCGCCTATTCGATCTGCGACAAGTCCAAGCTTGTATGGTGCATTTATAAAGCGAGAGAGCAAGGCCGAGCTTTTAGAAAAACTCAAATTGATAAGTACATTTATTTCCTCGTCATCATTAATGGCATCTATTTGTTCATCTTGTTTTTTTAAAACTTGCTCTAGAGAGTCGTCTTTATTAACCCAGTCTAATGGCTTGAGTGCAAATGTCTTATTGAACGTTTGATCGATGAGAAACTGAATGCCAGAGGTAAATCGTTCTCGAGAAATGAGGATTAGTCTGACTTCCGGGTGTAGTTCTTTAAGTGTGCGAAAAACATGGAGAGTTTGAACAATGTCTCCCTGTCTCGTTAATTGTAGGATAGCAATTGTTTTACTTTGATCTTTCTTCATTAAGTTCCTCGTCCATGAGTCGTGCGAGAAGAAGCGTTTTTAATTCCTCGTCGCTGGCCTCTTGCGAATTGCCGAGTTTCTCTTGAAGCTCGTTGAGACCTTTTTGAAGCTGTTTATTGAACTCTTCCATGAGTTACCTCTTAATTGTCATTATCTAGACTCTTGGTTGTGTTGTACCGACAGAGTGTGAACGTTGACGTCTATCCTCGTGGATAGCATTTTCGATATCTTTAATACAACTGAAGATTAGCTGTAGGTCAGTTTTGAGGTGATACAAAACGGACTCAACTTGTTTGATGTTTTGTGACAGTGAAGCTCGCCCAAGTGATTCTAATCTTCCTTTAAAAAGTTGAGTCGCCATGCTCGACATCGAGCAGGTATCACAATGTGTTAGCAGCTGATCAAGAGCGTAGATAAATTCGGTGACTTTCTTTGGGTTATCTTGGCAGATGAGCAAAGAACGTAGAGTCGAAAGAAGATCTCTCGTGGTTTCAGTGGCGGTTGCCTTTTCGCTTTCTAGCCATGATTTGTTATCGATAGAGTCCCTTGAGAGTTCTAAGACTTTATTGATTGTTTCATTCATTTCATTGGAAGCGGGGTCATTAAGTAGTGCTGTAAGGTATATCCTGTGTATAAGCCTCTGAAGCTCTATTTGATATGGGATTTCACCTGCTACAACGTCATAGCGAAGTCCAAGGGCATCCAGAGTTGGTGAATATAAGCTTATATATTCGGAAAGCTGGGGGGCCAGTTCTTCTTGCAGTATGTAGTCCAGGCAAGAAAATATGTCTTGAGCATTGATCAAATCTCTCTGATCTGGAGTTCCCTCAATTTTAGTGTTTGGGAGCTTGTTTGAGAATATTCTTTTGTTTAGGCTACATGTTAATATATGACTTTGGTGTAGCCTGGTGCCTTGTTTAAGAAATGGGGCTTCTCCTAGAGAGATTTCCAGACAGGGTGTTTCAGTCAAGTCTGCAATATGCTTAGTTACGGTATCGGGCGTAATAACAAAATCGAGATTAATCATGACTGATGCTAGGGCCGATAGATCAGCTTCTGCTACAACTAACTTGTTTTGAAAGTTAGAGTTAACTTCTTTTGCAAGGTCTCTATCTGATTCACTCGGCGCGACAAGGAGAATCGGAACATATAAGTTTGTTCTCATCATTTTCTTTATAAGATGAATATACGTTTCTTTACGTGGAGCTTTTTCTTCAACAGAGCTTGTAAGTTGAAGGCCGATAAGATTGATGTTGGAATCATCGGCGAAATAGCTTCTTAGTTTCTTAAGATTTTTAAAAGCATTCTGATTGTGCTTAGGGTTGAATTTTACTTTTTCTCCATCTTGGGAAAGTTCAATGTCACACATTTTATGGTAGCAATCCTGAAAATGGATTGGAGGGAGTGGCATTTGCGTAAGGATATCATTAAAAACATGATCCCAGTCTGAATTGACTTGAAGACAGTAGTTGCTATCAAATGAAGGGCCAATTTTTCTTCCTGTAATAGAATTGGAGAGAGATGATGAGATGAGAGTACTTACCGAGTCATTAGAGTAATTAATAACTTCATCCCATTGAACGTCCAAAACGGCTTTAGTTTCGTGGTGAAGTCGTTCAAATGCCAAGGCATCAGAGAAAATTTGACTCGCACTTAGGGTGATGATTTTTTTACGATTAATACTGTGTACTTGAGAGACACCCTTGATATTTTGGGCCGCTTGTAGTGACTCTTCATAAACAAGCAAAGAGATCTCTGACGTAGGACTTTCTAATAAAAGAGAGTTAATCAAGTGTGATGTGGTATAGACATCACCAAGTCTCTTAAGGTTTATAATAAGAATCTTTTTCATTTATTTACCTCGTCCGTAAGACTTAAGCTTTTCTTGACCATTTCGTGATAGGCCATGATCAGAAAGTCTTTCTCGCTCTTTTGATTATGATTCATTGATAAACGTTGTGCCATTTCGTTAAGTGAAAGTGTTTGATCAAAAGACCCAAACAGGGTGCGAAGCTCTGCTGATTGGAATTGTCTTGATATTGATTCAAGTTCTTTGGGAGCTTGGTATGAAAGCATGTTTTTAAAATAATCACTATAGAGGTTAAAAGAAGGTGGATGAGAGAACATGGCAGGTTTTCTTAAAAGGAAGTCGATAAGGTCTCTATTTGTATATATGTCTTGTGGCGTGTAGCCAGAGCAGAGGTAAACTTTTTTGGTGTCAACCAATCCCAGCTCAACGCAGTCTGAAGCAACTTTCATATTAGGCTCAATAACGATGATATTATATGATCCTGGTTTTTGCTCTAGCATTTCGATGACGGCTTGAACATGATAGCCAAAACCAAGTCCGAAAATTAGAACATCTCTTTTTTTGTTCCAGTGGTCTGATTGTCTTTCGACGAGTTGTTTTGCTTCTCTTTGTGGGTCATAGATGGAGTGCAAATGAACGTCGTTTACGACTGGAACTTTTGAACCATTCTTAGCGACCTTTATTTCATATTTTTCAGTGATGGGTAATTTACAAGTCATAAGAACACCTCATGCTTGCTCAGCAAGAAAAAAAGTAAATACTTTGTTGGAGTTACCATTAGTCCTCTTCCTTAAGGTTGCATGGTTGTAAAGGAGAAAACTATTCATTAGTTTTCTTAACCTCTATTTCCTCATGAAGAGGCATTTTTGTCAATTCTTGAGAAAAAATGACATTAATACTCAACTACCTCTTGGTGGAGTTGAGGTTGTAGCCCTTAAATTGTTGTTTTGACTTGAATGTTTTAGAGATTTCAAGACTTGTATCTTTTTTAATCGCAGAGAGCAGTTCGGAGACTTCGAGGTCCTTCTCAAGTGTTCGCTCAGACCAGGCGTCGAGCTCTTTTACCCAGTCTTCTATCTCCTGGTAGTCCGCTCTTTTTTTGATCTGTTCTATTCCAACTTTTGTAATCAGCGACTCAATTCCCTGCTTTAAAGAGTTAAGTATGGATATGAGTCTGCCTCTATTTCGACTAAGCCGGTCCACTTCATTGAAGTCGCTAAACTGCGCACGTTTCAGCATCAAGTCCGTTAACTTATTGGAGGACTCTAAGAACTTTCGGTGCTGCTCAACGAGTTGACCGATGTCATTCATTATTTGGCCTCTTTAGCACTGCTCCCTTCATTCTTGACAGATTTTATCGCCGAATTCCATCCATCATAAAGAGTAATCAAAACTTTTAAGCATCCTTCGAGAGGTTCCTTGTCCAGCTTGACATTACTTTGCGTGCTTGCAAATAAAAGATAGTCGTAAAGAGATGAAAGCTCGACAGCAATTTTTCCACCGACTTCAAAGTCTAGACTGTGATTGAGCTCGATTACAATATCCTGAAGTTTGCCAATGTACTCGCCCTTCTTCGGAATATCCTTCTGCTCAATCGCCTCAATGGCTTTTTTACAATTCTTTATCGCCGCTTGATAAAGCATGAGTAGAATTTGTTCTTTACTCGCCGTGTGAATGGATGTCTTCTTGTAGGCTCCAAGTCCATAAGTCATTTTGTCCTCCTCCTAATACGCTTAAGATCCGCCGTTGATAAGTTGGGTTAGTCCGCCACCGCCACCACCGGCACCGATTGAACTTACCCCAGCTCCTTGACCTTTTATTCGCGCCATTGTTGATGCTAAGTTCGAAAATTTTCTTTTTAATCCTTGTTCTTTTTGTTCTAGCATTCTCTCTTTTTGCTGAATGCGACTGTCGACTCGATCGATATTGTTTTTAAAACTGTTATTTCGTGATGCAAGAAGACCGTCCGGTCTTCTCAGTGCGGCATCCGTCAGGCTTTGTAGGTTGTCGACAAATCCGTCCGTTTTACCGCCTTCGGACTTATATTTTCCCGTTAGAACTTCGGTTACGGCATCGTAATCTTCAGCTAAAGCCGCTTCAAATTCTTTAGGGTTAAACTTAAGAAGACCATCTCTCTGGAATCGAATTCCTATTTCGCCGACTTTTTTAGGACCATTAGAAGTCATGACGTCTCTAAACACTGCGGCCCTGACCCGAGATTCAAGGTTTTGGAGAATAATATCTCCACCTAGAGTTCTGGATGTATCAGTGTTGGCATCCATGTTGTTCTGATCTTTGATAAACTGAAGCACTCCATTTAGGGAATCTATGATACTGGAAACTTTTCCAGAGACGGCTTCTGCGTCTTCTGTGATTTTAATTGTAAACTCTTCGCCAGGTTTAGCTTTTTTCAGGTCAATATTTAATCCTGGAATAAGCTCTGATGCGTTATTTTCAGGTAACTCAATTTCAAAGCCATCTAGCTTAACTTTGGCATCTTGAGCCTCTCTTTCAAATTCTAAATAGAGATCCTTATCCCCATCAACAAAGTAAAAGTAGGGAAAGTCTGCAGCTTTTTCATCACCAGTATCTTCTAAGCTTAAAAGAAGTCTCCAGGGATCATCTGATCCACTACCATCATTTATGACACTAGCACGTAGCCCATTACTGTTATCTTTGTTTATGACCTCAGCGACAGAGTCGAGTGTTGAGTTGTCAGAATCGATGTAGATTTCTTCTTTTTCGCCGTTTGGCAGATAATATTGAACAAAACCAACACCGACACTGCTTTCGTCGCGGTCAGGGAATCCTGAGCTCATAGCAGATGATTTTTTGGCCAAACTCATGACTTCAAATTGATAAGATGCTGGTTCAGCTATATTTTTGTCGGCCGTGACATTTACAATTTCTTCATTTGTTTGAACTTTTAGTTCTCTTAGTGAGCGAGCGTTTGTGCTTGTTGCAAGGTTGCCTCTAACCTTCTCGACTCTGGTCATCAACTCTTTAAGAAGGCCTTGCTTCTCAAGAGTTTTGTCTTTCCGAGCGTCCATTTTATTCAACGGCATCCTTTCAGCTTTCATAATTTGCTGAACGATATCGGGTGGAAGCCCAGTATTAATAGGTCCAAAAGAAATGGACAACGCGATCCTCCTGATCTGAGTTGAGTCCAACTACCCTTAACCATCGATGGTCAAGGTATCACTCTTTATTTTAGCATCTGACGCATCGGGCGCAACGATAGATCCGAAAGGGGCAGGTTTTGCTTGGCTAAAATGGGAGGGTGTTATAATCGCTTGAAGTTACTAGGAAAAGCTCTAAAATAAAAAGCTGGGCAGTTGGCGCTGCCCAGCTTTTTGAAATTCACCTGTACTTTAAGCAAGTACGGGAGGATGACTCGCGGACCTTAGATGGGAGTCAAGATCCGTACTTAAATGATCGGGTATTATGACGAAAACTTTAGATAAAAACTCGGGTATTTGGGCCCAAAAGTCCAAATTTTTTATATATCGGGCGGTTACGTACTTCTCGTTTTTACTGTTTCCTATCTGGATCCAGAAAACTGTTCATCTACCGCAAGCTGCTCATGTGCCAATAATGATTCTTTACATGTTTTTTATGATGGGACAGTGGTTCTTGTTTGGTAAAGAACTTGATCACAGATTAAAGATCTATTTTCGTGTCAACTCATCAATGGATAGAATTCTTTATAGGTTCTTGACGGGAATGATTTTCTTTATAATATATTTTAACCTCTTGAGCTTCCTACCTCACAAGTGGATCTATAACAGCTTTTGGGTCACCTGGGTGTGTTTGGGACTATTTTACTCATGGCCTACACGAGGCAAAATAATAAAAGAATCCGTCTCTTCAAGTTTTAGTGAGTTTCGCTTCCTTGATTCATTCGAAAAAACACTCGTTGGACTCATTCTTCTCATGCTTGTTTTTTCTATGCCTGCTTTTCCGCAGCTAACTAGTTTCTCTGCTCTCAAACTCTTTTTTGACCCTTCAGAGGCTTTAAGTTCCCACTACTGGAACTTCTTAATGGTTAATTACTACCCGTTTAAGAGCTATCCGGAACTTTTTAAAATCGCAATTTCAATGCATTTTTACTATATTTGTTTGGGCCTTTTTCTAATCTGTTTTTATGCTCTCTTGAGATACTTTGTTTCAAGACGTCTCTCATTGCTTGGCGTTTTTGCGCTGATTTCATCGTGGGCCTTTTCAAAAATCTTAGATGCACATTATGGAGATTCTCTTCAAACGACATTTGCTCTTTTTGCAGTTTGGTCAATCTTATGGATTACAAAAAGCTCGACGTACAGGGCGGGCCTATTTTTAGGCCTACTTGGGTATTATGGAACAATAGTTAACGCCGCTTATTCTTTGATTTTACCCCTCAATATAGCTCTTTTATACTTTGTTTTTCTAAGAGACAAAACGCCTTGGTTTAGGCGTCAGCTTCTTAAATACGCCTCGTTTGGGGCCTTGCTCGCTATCGTTGTCTTGCTTGGAAATTCGAACTTCCTTGAGGACTTTCGAGCGTTTGAATTAAGTACTTTGATCCAAAACTTCAAGGTAATATTTGAACGAAAGGCCATTAATGTTTTAAGTATCTTTGGCCTGATTATCTTGTTGCTAAAGTTTTCTATCCCACGCCTTAATCTTCTAAAAGAATTTAAGATTGATAGCTTTAAGCTCTTTGAGCTTTCGACTTTGATAGTTCTTTATGGCCTATTTGCTTTGTTTATTGACTACAGATTAATCGACTCCTTTTCTTTGATGTGGCCAATTGTTCTGTTTTCACTTATTCCCTTAGAGCTTTTGTTTCAATCAATAAGTCGATTGCGTTCGAAGCGAAATATGATTTACCTCGTCTATATCTTAATCTGTTTATTGGACTCTCACTTTGAAGGAAGAGTTAAGATATTTATTAAGTTATTCGAGTAGGTTTCATTTCTTGTGATACAATTTTAAAAGATCGAAGCTTACTTCGGTCTTGCAAAGGAGTACTTCTGTTTAAGTCAGGATTAACTCGCGAACTGTACAAGGAGTTCCTCGGTAGGCATCAGTTGAACCGATCGGAACTAAAATCTCCCCCATTTGTCTATGTAGATTTGGACCTGAAAGAAGTGAGGTTATTAACAAGCCTTATGAAGTCTTCAGGTGATTCAGATGAAGTGTATGCAGTATCTATTGGTGGAGAAGGTTCAGTAGAGGTTCTTTCAACAGAGGGTTGAAAGATGAAAAACTTAGATGCTTAAAGGGTCAGAGTGACACCAAGGCGTTAACTATTAATTTAGGAAAGTGTTTATTCTTACTCTTAGAGTCCTGACGAAAGCTAGACGCTCGCTTTTGTCAGAAAGCATGGTTTTTTATCGTAAAAAAAAATGTCTTTATGGCCCAATAGGTATAATTGTTGATAACTGCTTTATAAATGTTGAAAACTCTCGTATGTCTAGGGGGCACGCGGTCATGAGGAATGTTGAGCAATGTTAAAGTGTGGAAATTAGGCTAAATTAAAGACCGACTTTACTTGTTTGGGCCAAGTAAGGCCTTTGTGAGAAATTGTTGATAACTTGGACCATTTTGTGAGTAAAATTACTGAGTCAACAGAAAAGTTGATTTTTTTTTACTGAAAATGTTTAACGCAGCACTGTAAAACGGTCATCTAAATATTTGGACCAGAAGTAAGAATAAAGGATTTTATAGTTTATGAAGCACTGTTTGAACGTCAAGGATCTGTCACTAGATGAACTTAAGCTTAGTTTGACTGAAATGATAGCGAAGGCATTTGAAAAGAAAGATTTCCTTAAGTCTTTAGATGCAGCCGAAAAAAAAGATGGAACACTTGTTACTCAAGTTGATCTTATGGTTCATGACTTTATTGAGTCGAAACTACGAGAGCTTGAAGTTGACACTGTTTTGAATTTTGTGAGTGAAGAATCTGATCTGAATCACGATGTCTCATCTTTCCCTGCGCTTGTCCTCGACCCTATTGATGGAACAAAAGAGCTTACCTCTGGCTTAAGTGAGTGTTGCGTCTCATTGGCGTATCTAGCTGGTCCCGACATAAAAAAAGACGCCGGTTGGGGTTGGCTTTATAATCCATTGAGTGGTTTTCAACTTTCAAGCGATCAGCCTGTCTCTGCTGGACCGGCCTTGAATAAACAGGTCTTGCTAGGCTTAGTTTCGCGTACAGAGTTTGAAAAGGGCATTTTTGCAAATGAGAGACCCTGTCACGATGTAGTTATCGTCCCCAAGGGAAGTATTGCATTTAAATTAGGGCTTCTTGCTTCAGGTGCGTGTGATTTTGTTGTCTCGAGACGGCCTAAGAATCTTTGGGATATTGCAGCGGGAACCCTTTTATGTCGTGATCGGGGTCACCATTTTTATACTGAGCATGGTGAGGCAAAAAGTTGGAAAGATCTCGAGGGATCTCAGTTTCTACTTTGGTGTCGACCTGCAATCCATCATCGTGTCTATCCTTTGTTTCAAATCTGAAAAGCCTTTTTAACTTAATGCTTTCTTTTCGTCATTTTAAAAGACTCTTGGTTATAACTCACAAATATAAGGGGATTAGCTATGAGACTTTGTTTGGAAAAAATATTTGCTGAAAAAAAACTTCTTTATATTCATGGAGAAACTGGAACTGGTAAATCAACGCTCGCAAAATCTCTTTGTCATCAGTTTCTTGGAGTTGAGCCTTTGAGCGTTAACTTGGCCTGCCTGAGTGAGCAACTCTTTGAGTCTCAGTTATTTGGTCATAAGAAGGGTGCATTTACTGGAGCAGATAAAGATTTCGAAGGACTTCTGGGGCAAGCGGGTGAGAATGTGCTCTTTTTAGATGAAGTGAGCGAGATTTCTTTAGAGCAACAGAAAAAGCTACTCTCTCTTTTAGAAGAAAGAACTTATTATCCAGCTGGATCAAGCCGTCCGAAAAGTTTCCGCGGTCAAATCATCGCGGCCGGGCATGACAATCTTATTAAAAAAGTTGAAAAAGGTGCGTTTAGGAAGGATCTTTATTATAGATTGTGCCGCTTCGAAGTTCACCTCAAGCCATTGAGAGGAAGTAAAGAGGATCTTGAAAAGCATTTAAACCAGTATCGTTTAAGGCTTTCAACGGAGCTCTATGAATGGCTTATTCATGAATATTCATGGCCTGGTAATTTTAGAGAGTTAGTAAATTTTATCGATTTCTTAAGATACACTTCAAAGTTTGGCAGAATTGATCTTGCTGATTGTCCTAGTTGGATGAGGTTAACAAAACTAGGGCGCCGAGAGGATGCAACCCCAGATTGTCGCGTGAGCTATTCACAGGCCTACGAGTGTTTTGAGAGAAACTTCTTCGATCAGGCCATGCATTTTTATAAAGGGCGAGTAAACTACGCAAGTCAGCAACTTGGGATCAGTAAGTCCACTCTTATTGCAAAGCTTAAGAAATATGGTATTAATAGCCTCAAAATTAAAGCAATGAGTCAAGAGGGGGCTGCAAAAGCCTGTTAAGCCGATGAGTTTCAAGGTTAAAGACCACTATTATAACAAGGCCAAAAAAGAGAACTTTCTTGCAAGAAGTGTATATAAGCTCGACGAGATCGATAAGAAACACAAGATAATCAAAACTGGTCAAAGGGTGCTCGATCTTGGATATCATCCAGGCTCTTGGACACAGTATGTTTCAGATATGGTTGGACCCCAAGGCAAGGTCGTGGGGATAGATATCAAGCCTGTGAATAAAAAGCTTTTAACCCTAAAAAATATCAATTTATTTGAAAAAGATATTTTCGATGTGCAAGCTCCAAAAGACTTAGGTTTGGAAGAGGTTGATGTTCTTCTTTCCGATATGGCACCTAATACGACAGGTATTAAGTCTGTTGACCAGATACGCAGCCTCGCCCTTGTCGAAGCTGTTTTCGATTTTATGCCTCGAGTTTTAAGGCCAGGAGGTGATATAGTGATTAAGGTTTTCGATAGTCATCAGGCTCAAGACTTTTTAAAGTCTCAGAAAAAGCTATTTAACAAACTAGAGTTCTTAAAACCAAAGTCCACCCGCTCTGTAAGCAAAGAATTCTTTGTCATCGGAAAAGGATATAAGGCATAATAACTCTTTAGATAACGCGTTGACGTAGGCATGGGTTTTCCATGAAAAAATGGGCATTTATTATTATCGCAGTTTTGGCCTTGAGCTCCTATGGAGTTCAAGTTGTGTATACGTACTATCACCAACAAAAGATTGAGGCGCTAAGACTGGCGAAGATTGAAACTCTCAAATCAATTCGCTCTAAGCTAGATGAAAGCTTTCACTCTGAAGATGGTTGGCCAACATCAATATGGTCAGGGGGAGAAGAATATTTTGTCGAGTATACTTTTAACCAAAAATTAAGTCGAAAGATAAGGCGCCTCTTAAGAAGGTACAGAAGTGACTACGCGGCAGTTGTTGTCATAGATAACGAAACGGGAGAAATACTTTCTGCCGAGGGGTTTGAAAGAGATGGGCTTAAGTTCAATGAACGACTTCCATTTACGAGTACCCATCCTGCGGCCAGTATCATAAAACTTGTGACGTCTGCGGAGCTTATTGAGAATTCAGCAGTTGAAATCGGTACGAGGTTTAAGTATCGAGGAAGAGGAACAACTCTTTATAAGTATCAACTTAAGCCTGTTCCAAACAGAAGGACGAGAAGCCAGACCTTTAAAACTGCTTTTGCTTACTCTAACAATGTAATAT